>Ga0307517_10005403_pt1 | contig 19280 bp, 14 predicted proteins | sample 23_EM_MG_FD_194515 | JGI IMG/M metagenome (GOLD analysis project Ga0307517, IMG submission 194515) | Populus trichocarpa ectomycorrhiza microbial communities from riparian zone in the Pacific Northwest, United States - 23_EM | ecosystem: Host-associated > Plants > Roots > Unclassified | place... | reverse complement strand
CCATTTTACGCATTCGTCGACGCTGTTGCAATTCCCCATCACGAATATGCTTTCATCGATGGCCTGCAATTCTTCGACGAGATTCTCAAAGGCAGGCTTTTCGTCCTCTACAATAAGCACTTTCATTGCAGTTAAATTTATGAAGTTAAAAATACTCTGTATTTCCTGGTTTCTCTTACCGCCTATCTATATAGACACGCCTTTTACATTATTGTGACAGGACCTAAAATTTGATGATCGGTAATTTTACCGTGAAGGACTTAAAGTTATTCTCTATTATGATATTGCGTTTGGTGATCAGCTTGTAGCGATTGTCCAGGTTGCCGAGGCCGATCTTGGAGGTAGGGGCCGCGTAGTTCCGGGCATTGATGATATTGCGTACGACCGCATAGTTCGATGAAATGGAGATATTGATGGTCAGGGGCATTTTGTCGTTGAACTCGTTGTGCTTAATGGCGTTCTCTACCAGGGCCTGCATGGAAATAGGAGGGATGAGGAATTCTTCGGAGGAGAGGTCGGTGATCTCGATGACCATGGTGACCGCGTCGGCAAAACGGATCTTCAGCAGATAAAAATAATTACTGATGAATTCGATCTCCTCCCGCAGCAGGACCAGGTCCTTTTCCTTATTGCTGAGGATATAACGGTAGACCTTGGCGAGGGTGTCGTTGTATAAGCGGGCATTCTGAGGATCCCTCGTGATCAGGAAGGACAGGGTGTTGAGGGAATTGAAAATGAAATGGGGGTCTATCTGGTTCTTCAGCGCTTCCAACTCCGCCTGGGCCTTGGCGATCTTCAGCTGTTCGACCCTCGACTGGCTGTCCTCCCTTTCCTGGTTCAGGAAAATGATCTCATAGATATTGGTGATGAAGCAGGCCGCGATGATGATGACCAGGGTCGTGTTGACGATGGGGCCATTGCTGCTGTAATTCTCGCGGGAGAACATCTTCCAGAGGTTCAGCAGAAGGGCGGAGAGGGTGCCTGAATAGACGATGTTGGCCAGGAAGAGGGAGAGGATGATCTTATGATACTGCCGGGAGGTCCAGTTCGTTCGTTTCCGTATATAATACATCAACCATACGTTACCCTGCCAGACCATCATCGCTATCAGGATAAAATAAATATAACAGGCCGCCAGCTCCGAATAGCTGTAGAGAGGGTTGGTGATGAGGCCGGTCAGATTGGGGATCACTATTCCCAATACAGGTATGCCAATTGATTTAACGGTCCTGTCGTCTAAAACACGTTCATTATTCATAGCAGTGGGGGGGTTGGGTAGAGTTCCTGCTTTAGTTTTGATTTTTCATGTTTCGGTATTTGTTTTATGTGCAAGAAGAACGTAATTACTCATTTTAGCCTGTGATAGAAAAGTTAATTTATTGTAAAAGGAAAAAAACGTCAGCGGGACGACAGTTCTCCGGGATGGGCAGAACGCGCTGGCAGAGCGGAAACCACTTAGGACGCTAATTTCGTCGTTCGTACAGTTATTATCGCCGTTGGGTCAATTTTATATTTGACACGAAAAAAATCTATCTAACTTGTACCCCTAATAGTAACTCTTTTCCGGGGAAATAAAATAGTTCTAGCGGGCAACTTCCCCGGATCATAAACAAAGTTGTCCTTAGAAGTTTTCTCATGTGACTCGCGAGTGGTTTCTACCACTCGCTTTTTTTTTCACTACCCTTCTTTATTCCTGGCTTGAGTAGTTGATTATACCGCTTCGGTAGTAGATTATCCTGCTTCGGTAGCTGGTGGGATCGAAGGACGGAACAGGCGGATCGGCTGGGGCTTTTGGCCTGGTGGCTAACGGGGAGGATAACAGCCCCCGGTCGCCCTCCCTCAAAGTGTTAAAAGGACACTGACAAAAGCGGCCCGGATTTTTGTATCTTGAGAAACCGGGGCATTTTAATGTTATCTATGACGGTCAATCCCTTAATATTTTCAAATAATCCGCGATACCGCATCGCCCGGCACTCTTTGTTCTGGCTGTTATGGATCTTATATTATACGATCTTTTCCGCCCTCTACTGGAAGGATCAGTTCCCCTTTAACAAACGGTTCTTCTCGTCGCTGGTGGAGGTGAGCCTGTCCACCCCCCTGGACATGCTCTTCTGTTATTCGATCATTTATTTCCTCCTTCCGAAATTCCTGTTCAGGGGCCGGTACCTTCAAATGATCCTGGTATGGCTGCTGTTCAGCGTCCTGTTCATTTTCACCTTCCAGGGCTTTAATCACCAGGTGGTGCCTTATATCCGGAGGGCCTTCGGTATGCCGGCGCCTCTCTTCTCCACGAACCACTACTGGGTGTTCCTCGACCAGTTCTACCAGATAAATATGGAGGGCTGCCTGGCAGCCGCGATCAAGCTGGGAAAAATGACCTTTATCAAACAGCAGGAGCTGGACCTTATCAAGATAGAAAAACAGAAGATCGAGCCGAGCCTGGAGGAAGGCAAGATGCTGCCCGTCTTCCTTATCAATGCGCTCGACCGGGTAGAGCAGCTCTCCACGCGAAAGCCCTCCCTGATCCCGGGGATGGTCAAGAAGATCAAGAACCTGCTGCTGTATGTCATCTACGATAGTAACCAGTCGAGCGTGAGCCTGGAGCGTGAGCTCAAATCCCTGGAAGAATATGTCGAGCTGGAGAAAACAGGGATGGCGGAGAACCTCCGCATCCTGATCAAGATCTCGGGAAATGCCGGCGCGGAAAAGATCGCTCCTTTTATCATCCTGCCGCTGATGGAAAATGGGTTTCGCCAGCTGTCGCAGGTAAACCTGCGCAATAAGTTCATCGACCTGGATATCCGCATCGCCGAAGGCGGGTTCCATATGAAGATCGGCTGGAGCAAGCCGGTGGATAGCTCTACACTCGTCAATGGCGGCAGCGCCGTGCTGCAGCATATCAATAAACGTCTGGACCTCCTCTACCCGCAGAGCCATGAACTGAAAGTGGTGATCACGGACGACCAGTTCATCGTGATCCTATGGATCGACCTGCACCGGGCGATCAATTGAGCCGGCCCCGGCCGGGCGACTTTTTGCGGAAATTCAGCTATATTGCTGTATGTCACAACCACCTATGGGGGCCACGCCCCAGCTATCCCGCACCCTGGGGCCTTTGATGTTATGGGGACTGGGCGTGGGGTATGTCATTTCGGGCATGTACTTCGGCTGGAACCTGGGACTGGCCGAAGGCGGCACCCTGGGATTGGGGATCGCGACACTGGGGATCATCCTTCTTTATATTACGTTCACTTTTTCCTATACAGAGCTGGCCTGCGCCATTCCAAAGGCGGGCGGGGTATTCGACTATGCCAGCAGGGGATTGAACAGGGACATGGGTTTCATCGCCGGCATGGCCCAGCTCATCGAGTTCATTTTTGCGCCTCCCGCCATTGCCGCGGCCATCGGGGCCTATTTTCATATCTTCTTCCCCCAATTCTCCGTGACGGCTATCGCGATATCGGCCTATCTGCTGTTCACGGGCCTGAATATGTATGGGGTCAAAGCGGCGGCGGCCTTCGAGCTGATCATTACTATCCTGGCCGTATTCGAGCTCCTGCTGTTCAGCGGCGTCACCCTGCCGCATTTTAATAAGGCCAACCTGCTGCGGAATAGTTTCCCCCATGGCTGGGAAGGGGTCTGGGCTTCCATTCCCTTCGCCATCTGGTTCTTCCTGGGGTTGGAAGGGGTCGCCAATGTGGCGGAAGAAACCGTCCGTCCGCAACGGAACGTCCTGTTGGGATTCGGGTCCGCCCTGGCTACGCTGGTCATCCTTTGCGTGCTGGTCTTCGTCTCTTCCGTCGGCGTGGCGGGATGGGAGGCGATCGTCTATCCTTCACCGGGCGCCCCTCCTTCCGACAGTCCGCTGCCTTTGGCCCTGTCAAAGATCACGGGTACGGAAGGCTGGATCTATCACCTGCTGATCACGATCGGGCTGATGGGGCTGGTCGCCTCCTTTCACGGCATTATCCTGGCTGCCAGCCGCGCCACGTTCGAATTCGGAAGAGTTAAATATATTCCCGCCGCCTTCGGCAGGATCAACGGCCGGTTTAAAACACCCGTCAATGCCCTGCTGGTGAATATGGTCGCCGGCATCATCGCCCTGTTATCCGGTAAGACCTCGGAGATCATCACCATCTCCTGCTTCGGGGCCCTCACCCTTTATATCCTTTCCATGATCACGGTGCTGGCCCTGAGAAAGAAAGAGCCGGAACTCGAACGCCCTTTCCGGGTCCCGCTCTATCCCCTGTTCCCACTGGTGGCCCTGGTGATCGCTGCCGTGTCGCTGGTGGCCATGATCACATTGAATATTAAATTATCCCTTATTTATTTTTCGATACTGGCCCTAGCCTATATTTGGTTTCATTTTTTTGTTAAACGAACGAGAGATGCGCAACAAACAATCGCTTCCTGAGCTGCTGCGGCAACTGACCGAAGCCGGTACGGAAAAAGTAAAGCTGGCCGTTACGGACATCGACGGCATCCTGCGGGGGAAAGTGATCAGTTTCGATAAGTTCCGGTCGGTGGTGGAAAAAGGATTCGGTTTTTGCAATGTCGTGTTCGGATGGGACGCCGGCGACGAAGCCTATGACAATGCGGGCTATACGGGCTGGCATACGGGGTATCCCGACGCCATGGCCGTGATCGATATACAGACCTTCCGGGAGATACCCTGGGAGGATGGCATGCCTTTCTTCCTGGCTGATTTCCGGGGGGCCGGGGATGTGGCGGGTGGGGGTGCGGCGGAGGGAGATGGGCCCGCCGGAGATGTGGCCGGTGGAGGTGCGCCTGCGACGGCCCTGCCTATTTGCCCGCGGGGATTATTGAAAAAAATAATCCGGCAGGCGGGGGAGGAGGGGTACGCCGCTTATTTTTCACAGGAGTTCGAATGGTATAACTTCAGGGGACAACCGAACGATCTCCACGAACAGTCCTTCCGTGACCTTAAGCCCATGACCCATGGCATGTTCGGCTATTCGATCCTGCGCGCTTCGCAGGGGAGCCCTTATTTCAACGATCTTTTCGACCTGCTGAAAAAATTCGGGGTGCCGCTGGAAGGATTACATACGGAGACGGGCCCGGGGGTCTATGAAGCGGCGATCCTGTATGCCGATGTCCTGGAAGCGGCCGACCGGGCCGTACTTTTCAAGACGGGGGTCAAAGAGATCGCCCACCGTCATGGGATCCTGCCCACTTTCATGGCTAAGTTCAGCGAGTCCCTTCCCGGTTGCAGCGGTCATGTGCATCAAAGCCTCTGGTCCCCTGACGGAGAGAGGAACCTGTTCTACGATCAGCAATCTCCGACGGGCATGAGCGCCCTGATGGAAAGCTATATAGCAGGACAATTATTCTGCCTCCCGCATATCCTGCCGCTGTTCGCCCCTACGGTCAATAGCTACAAGCGGCTGGTGGAAGGCGCCTGGGCGCCCACGACGCTGACCTGGGGCATCGACAACAGAACGACGGCCCTTCGCGCATTGCCGGGCGGCGCCGCTTCGACCCGGCTGGAGACGAGGGTGGTAGGCTCCGACTCCAATCCCTACCTCGCCATGGCCGGCTGCCTGGCCTCGGGCCTCTATGGCATCCGCAACCAGATGAAGCTGACGACGCCCCTTACCACCGGCAACGGGTATGCCGATAAAAAGAACGGCGTACTGCCGGGTAACCTTTGGGAATCCGCGCAGGCCATGAAGCGGTCCGGGGTCGCAAGGGAGCTGTTCGGGGAAGCCTTCGTCGATCATTTCACCGGTACCCGCGAATGGGAGTGGCGGCAATTCTCCAAAGTGGTGACGGATTGGGAACTTCGGCGCTACCTGGAGATCATTTGATCATTATAGAATCGAATCAATATGACAGATTACACGATCATCCGGCAATATAATTTTCCGACCATTATCCGATTTGGCGCGGGGGCTGTGAAGGAGCTGCCGGGCCACCTGGCGGCCAATGGACTGAGCCGTCCCCTCCTCGTCACGGACCCGGTGGTGGCCGGACTTGGGTTCTTCGGGGAAATAAAGAATAGTCTCACGGCGGCCGGCCTCTCCGTGGAAGTATTCTCCCAGATCCATAAGAATCCCGTAAAGTCCGACGTGGAGAAAGGCGGCGAAGCGTATAAGGCCGCCGGCAGCGATTGCATCGTCGGCATCGGCGGGGGCGCGGCCCTGGACGTGGCGAGGGCCATTGCCTTGCGGATACATCATCACCGCGACCTTTTCGACTATGACGATCTCATCGGCGGTGATCAATATGTCACAGAGGAGGTCCCTTATTTCATTACGGTCCCCACTACCAGCGGCACCGGCAGCGAAGTGGGTCGCAGCGCTATCATTTCCGAGGACGATACCCACCGTAAGAGGATCCTGTTCTCTCCGAAGCTGCTGGCAAAGATCGTCTTTGCCGACCCTTTGCTGACGATGGAGCTGCCGGCTTTTGTCACGGCGGCGACGGGCATGGATGCCCTGACGCATAACCTGGAAGCCTTCCTGGCGAAGAACCACCATCCGATGTGCGAAGGGATCGCCCTGGAAGGGATCTCCCTGATCGACAAAGCCATTAACGGAGCCGTGCATACGCCCGACCTGGAATCGAGAAGTAAGATGATGATCGCCTCCCTGATGGGGGCCGTCGCCTTTCAAAAAGGCCTGGGTGTCGTGCATTCCCTCGCCCATCCGCTTTCTTCCCTGCTGGATACGCATCATGGGCTGGCCAACGCGGTGAACCTGCCCTACGGCATGAAGTTCAATATTTCCGGCAGCGAAGATAAGTTCCGCCGGATCGCCCGCGTGCTGGAATTGCCACAGGAGACGGGAACGGCCGTGGTCGACCACTTATTCGAGCTGAACCGGCAGCTAAACCTCCCATCGCAGCTAAGGGAAATAGGTGTCGGCGAAGAACATATCGAAGAACTGTCGGACCTGGCCTTCGCCGATTTCTGCCATCCCAATAACCCCAGACCGGTGAGCCGGGCGGATTTTAAGAAATTATACCGCACGGCCCTCTAGCCTGGCAGGGCCCGCGGCCACCAATATTCAACCATGCGATTAGGATTAACCTATACCGGGACAGAGGCAAAGCACGACAATTATGTGCGTTGGCTGCAGGGAGATGCCGCTGCGGCCATAGAAGTGATCCGGCTGTCGGCGGAAGAGGATAACCTGGAAGCCTTGCGTCAATGTGACGGCCTGGTGCTCTCCGGAGGAATAGACATACACCCGGACCTGTACGGCGGAAGTCCCGGCTATCCAAAAGCTCCCCGTGACGGATGGAAGAAGGAACGGGACCTGTTCGAACGATCGGCGCTCCTGTACGCATGGGAGCAGGGATTGCCGGTCCTGGGTGTCTGCCGGGGCCTCCAGCTGATCAATGTCAGCTGTAAGGGGACATTGGTGCAGGACCTGGGCCCGCAGGGGGACGAAGTGCATGAGAATACTTCGGGTGCGGACAAGCTGCACCCGGTAGCGATCGTGGCGGACAGCCTGCTGGCGGCGATCGCAGGCGAGCAGAAAGGAACGGCCAATAGCGCCCATCACCAGGCGATCGATCGGCTGGGAGAGGGATTGAAAATAAATTGCCGGGCCGGGGACGATCCCGGCGAAGGCAGGATCGAAGGCATCGAATGGGCCGAACCCGCGGGCAAGCCCTTCCTGCTGGCCGTACAGTGGCACCCGGAAAGGATGTTCGTCAACGGGCTGCCGCATCCCTGGTTATACCGGGCTATCCGGGACCGGTTCATCGAAGAAGTCAAAAAGTCAACCGCAACAACATGAAGATCATCAATCCTGCGACCGAGACCGTTATCATGGAGATCCCCGAGGATACGGCGCAGACCGTAGCGACGAAATTCGATGCGCTGCGCCGGGGACAGCCCGCCTGGGCCGCGACCCCGCTGGATAAGAGGATTGCCTGTATCGCAAGGTTCTACGAGCTGCTGGACGAACAGAAGAAGGAACTGGCCACGGCGCTGACCAGCGAAACGGGCAAGCCCCTGCAGCAATCTTACAATGAGCTGAACGGAGCACGTAGCCGTATCCGTTATTTCCTGGACCATTCGGCCGAATGGCTCGGCGAGGAATGGGTAACCCCGGAAGGTCCCACCCGCGAAAAGATCGTCTATGAGCCGCTGGGCATCATCGCCAATATCTCCGCCTGGAACTACCCCTACCTGGTCGGAGTGAATGTATTCATTCCCGCCCTCATCGGCGGGAACGGGGTCTTTTATAAGCCTTCGGAATATTCCACCCTGACGGGCCTGCATATACAAAGGCTGCTCTACCTGTCCGGGATACCCGAAGACTGCTTCCAATCCGTGATCGGCAAGGGCGCCGTCGGAGCGCTGCTCCTGCAGCTGCCGCTGGACGGATATTTTTTTACGGGCAGCTACTTCACGGGAAAATATATCGCGGAGCAGGTGGCCCCGCGCCTGGTGCCCTGCCAGTTGGAACTGGGAGGAAAGGATCCCCTGTATGTCATGGACGACGTGGAAGACATCGATCGCGTGGCAGCGGCAGCCCTGGAAGGGGTCGTCTATAATAACGGGCAGAGCTGCTGCGCCGTGGAAAGGATCTACGTCCACGAAAAGATCTATGACCGGTTCATCGCCTCCTATACGGAGCAGGTAAAGAAGATGGTCGTGGGCGACCCGATGGATCCCGCAACGGAGATCGGCCCTCTCAGCCGGCAGCCGCAGCTGGACTTCCTGCTGGCGCAGATCGCAGACGCCGTAAAAAAAGGAGCGCGGTTATTATACGGCGGTAAGAAGACAGGGAACAAAGGTTATTTTCTGGAGCCGGCCGTCCTGGCGGACGTACATCATGGTATGAAGTTGATGACGGAAGAATCTTTCGGACCCGTCATCGGGATCCAAAAAGTAAAGGACGATGCGGAAGCCATTGCCCTGATGGGCGATACGGAATACGGACTAACGGCTGCTGTATATTCGAAGAACTACGAGCGGGCCGAAGGGGTCATGCGTCAATTGAATACCGGTACTGTCTACTGGAATTGCTGCGATCGTGTAAGCGCTACACTACCTTGGTCGGGCCGCAAGCATTCGGGCCTGGGGATGACGCTTTCTTACCAGGGCATCCGGGCCTTCGTACAGCCTAAAGCCTATCATATACGACCGGCCTGACAAAGAGATCTGCAGCGGACACAGAGAGGGGCGGGAGCCGTTAAAAAAGAAACAGGCCCAATCGGTAGACCAGGCCTGCATTCCAGCGTTTTAATAAAAGAGGGGGCAATAGAAATCGCCCCCGCGCCACAACTTTTTGTGACCATTCAAAACTAAATATATCAACTAAATAGCATACAGAGTTTAGCAGCAGTTAACTGTCAAAAATACCATTCTTCACGGATAGAACAAACTTTTCCGGCGCTCTATTTTCTAATTATAACAACAATTTATCAGGGTTGGGTATAAAGTTCAGGAAGGCCTGGAAATTCGCCTTGTACTTACGTTTGTCCAGTTTATAGTAGAAAGCGCCTTTCTTGGAATTGGCCTTGTCTTTCTCCTTTTGTTTGATGAGCAGCTCGGTAGACAGGACCTTCCGGCTAAAATTCCGGTTGTCAAAATTGGTGTCATAGATGCCTTCATAGAGGATCTGCAGTTGGGGGATCGTGAATTTAGTAGGCAGTAATTCGAACAGGATGGGATGGAGGGCTGCTTTATAGCGCAATTCTTTCTTTGCCGCCTCGACCATTTTTTTGTGATCGAAGATGAGGGCCGGGGTCTTTTTCAGCAGGAACCATTCGGCATGATAGTCTGTACTCAGTTGTTTCTCATACTGATGGATATCGATCAGCGCAAAATAAGCGACGCTGATGGTCTGTTCTACGGGGTCACGAAGGGGATCACCGAAGGCATGGAGCTGCTCCATATAGACGCCTTCGAGGCCTGTCAGCTGTTTTAGCACGCGGTTAGCGGCTTGTTCCAGGCTTTCCTTCGGGCGGAGGAACCCGCCCATAAGGCTCCATTTCCCTTTTTCCGGCGAGAGTCCTCTTTGTACCACCAAGAGTTTGATATCGTTCCCATCGAATCCGAAAATGATGCAATCCACGGCTACGAGAAAATGGCTTTGTCCTGAATAACGACTCATTGTATTAAATTAGTTATATGTCCGAAATACATGAAGGGCAAGCACCAGCACCAAAATAAGGCATTTTGTTCCAATTACCAGAACTTAACGTATAAAGCCATTAGGATCAACAGGGTTATGACGATCATTACCACAGTCGAAGGCTTGAGCCGGAACATTTCTTTATCCAGTACAAAGGCCTTGGGATTCACCTTGGGTCCTCCCAGACTGATAAGGATCATGACGATCATGGTGAATAGGAATGCGAGCCCCATACAGATCAGGAACGGGATCTGGTAGACCGTTGTAGCAATACCATTGACGAGCGCCTGTGTCGGATAAGCGGTATACAGGAAGGTCTCGGGCCCCAAAACGCTGGGTGCGAATTCATTAAAGAAGACGGACAGGACGAACCCCGTTATGAGGCCGGCGATAGCGGCCTTGCCTGTCGTACGTTTCCAGAACATGCCGAGGATGAACATAGCGAATACGCCGGGACTGATGAAGCCGGTATATTGCTGGATAAAGGTGAAGCCGCCCTTACCCCCGATGCCCAGCAGATCTTTCCAGGTGAAGATGATGGCGATGAACATGGAGAACACGACGGCCAGCCTTCCGGTCCACACCATTTTTTGTTCGTCGGCCTCTTTATTGAAGTACTTTTTATAGATATCCAGGGTGAAGATGGTGGAGATGCTGTTGACCTTTCCGGCCAGGGAGCTGACAATGGCCGCTGTCAGGGCCGCGATGGACAGGCCTTTCAGCCCGGCGGGCAGGAATCCCAGGACGGCGGAATAGGCATAATCCTTTCTTCCGTCCGCCAGCTGCAGGTGCCCGTTCTTGTAGAGGACGTAGGCGGCGATGCCTGGCAGCATAACGATCACGGGCATCATCAATTTAAGGAAGCCGGCAAAGAGGATGCCGGTGCGGGCCGTCTGGAGATTGGCTCCCAGGGCCCGTTGGGTGATGTATTGGTTGCAGCCCCAGTAGTTGAGGTTCACGATCCACTGTCCGGCGGCATACATGAGGATGCCGGGCAGAACGAGGTATTTGTCCACTTCCAGCTGGGAAGAAGCGGCGGTAGGTTTATGGAAGATCATTTTGAAATGCTCCGGTGCATCCTTCATCAGCGCCTGGAAGCCGGAAAGGGCGCTGCCGCCCAGGCCGAATTTTTCCGAGACGACGGTAAGGGCCAGGTAGGTAGTGGCCAGGCCGCCGATGATGAGCACGCCCACCTGGATGACGTCCGTAAAACCGATGACCTTCATACCGCCCAGGGTGATCAGCAGGGAAAAGATCGCCAGGCCGATCATAATGGGATGGAGATAACCCCCGCCCACCAGTCCGTCGATGGCGACGGCGCCCAGGTACAGGATGGAAGTAAGGTTGACGAAGACATAGAGCAGGAGCCAGAAGACAGCCATGATCAACGCCACGGTGGGGTTATAGCGTGTCTTCAGGAACTGCGGCATGGTGTAGATCTTGTTCTTCAGGTAGATCGGTATGAACCATACGGCAATGATGATGAGGGCGATAGCTGCGATCCACTCGTAGGCGGCCACGGCGATGCCTGCAAAGAAGCCTTCACCGCTCATGCCGATGAATTGTTCCGCGGAGATATTCGAGGCGATCAGGGAGGCGCCGATGGCCCACCAGGTCAGGGAGCCCTCCGCCAGGAAAAAGTCTTTCGTATCCGTGACGGTCTTTCTTTTCCGCCGGTAGATCCAATAACCGTAGGAGGCCACCAGCACAAAATAGAAACCGAAGACAATGTAATCGGCCAGTACGAGGTTCTTGTTCATAAGCAAACAGGGCGTTAGTTGTTAAGCGATCGGGATTTAATGATATCGGTTGTTCGGGTTTTTACCGGAAAAGCTGGTAATAGGCTTCATTCCACCGTAGCTCGTTCCTGAATTGGGAAAGCTCTGTCTTTTTCCCGATCAGCGCGAACTCGATGCCTGCCATGTCTGCAAAATCCTGCAGGTGCTCGGACGTCAGGTTCTGGCTATAGCAGGTATGGTGCGCCCCACCGGCCAGGATCCAGGCTGTACAGCCTGTCTTCATATCCGGGTAAGGTTTCCAGAGGACCCTTGCCACGGGCAGCTCCGGAAGGCTCTGGATGGGGGTTACGGCAATGACCTCGTTGACCAGCAGGCGGAAGCGGTTGCCCATATCGATGATCGATGCGTTGAGGGCGTTGCCGGCGGCGGTATTGAAAACGAGCCTTACGGGGTCGGCCTTGCCGCCGATCCCCAGGGGATGGATCTCACAGGAGGCTTTGCCATCGGCGATGGATTCACAGATCTCCAGCATATGCGCGCCCAGCACCATATTATTGCCCGGCTCGAAATGATAGGTATAATCTTCCATGAAAGAATTGCCGCCGGGCAGTCCGCTGCCCATCACTTTCATAGCCCGCACCAGTGCGGCCGTCTTCCAGTCCCCTTCGCCGGCGAACCCGTAGCCGCTGCCCATCAGGCGTTGAGCGGCGATGCCAGGTAATTGCGTCATGCCATGAAGGTCTTCGAAGGTATCCGTGAAGCCCTTGAAATTGCCCTGTTCCAGGAAGGCGCGAAGCCCCAGCTCGATCCGGGCGGCGTCCTTGAGCGCGGAATGACGGTCCTTTCCTTTCTGAAGGGCATCGGCCAGCTTATAGGTATCTGCGTATTCTTTCACGAGGTTGTCCACGGCCTTGTCGGTGGTATCCTGGATGACCTTTACCAGGTCGCCGATCCCATAGGTGTTCACGGAATAACCGAATTTCAGCTCGGCCTCGACCTTATCGCCATCCGTGACGGCCACCTGCCGCATGTTGTCGCCGAACCGTACGAAGCGGGCGCCCTGCCAGTCATGCCAGCCGGCCGCCGACCTTGACCAGGCGTTGAGACTGTCCAGCACTTCCTCGTCCTGCCAATGGCCCGTGATCACTTTCCTGTTCAGCCGCATCCGGGTCATCATGTACCCGAATTCCCTGTCCCCATGGGCGCTCTGGTTGAGGTTCATAAAATCCATATCGATCTTGTTCCAGGGGATGTCACGATTGAATTGCGTATGTAAATGGACAAGTGGTTTTTGCAGGGCCTTCAATCCGCCGATCCACATTTTAGCGGGAGAGAAAGTGTGCATCCAGGCGATGATCCCTATGCAATCGGGGGCATTATTGGCTGCCAGGCAGACCTGGTAGATCTCTTCGGGTGTTTTCACCGTGGGCTTGTATATGATAGTCACAGGGATCTTCGGTGTGTCGTTCAATGCTTTCGCGATCACCTGTGAATGCCCTGCTACCTGTTGTAATGTCTCTTCTCCGTATAAGTGCTGGCTGCCTGTTACGAACCAAACCTCGAATTTTTTTAAGTCCATGTGCTGTTATTGGATGGGGGTTATTTATTAAATAGGGTCATTGACCGTAGTACGAATCGGGACCATGCTTGCGTTCGAAATGTTTACGGATGAGGGACTCCTTCATTCGCGGAGGGTCTTTTCGGATCTGCTCTGTCAGGAAGGCCATCTGCGCCACCGCTTCCAGCACGCCGCTGTTATAAACGGCTTTCTCCGGCGTCGCGCCCCAGGTGAAGGGAGCGTGATTGCCCACGAGGATCATTTCTACTTCTTCGTAGCTGAGCCCCCGTTGCTGCAGGGTCTCCATGATCTGGAACCCTGTCTGGTATTCATAATCGCCCCGGATCATGTCATCGTTCATAGGAGGGGCGCAGGGGATATCCACGGTAACGTGGTCGGCGTGTGTGGTGCCGTAAACCGGAATGTCCCGCTGGGTCTGGGCCCAGGCCGTGGCGTAGGTGGAATGCGTGTGCGAGATCCCGCCGACCTTTTCCCAGTGCTTGTATAATACCGCATGGGTCAGGGTATCGGAAGACGGCCGGAGCTTGCCTTTCACCGTCTTGCCGTCGAAGTCGACGATCACCATCTTGGACGGCGACAATTCTTCATAGGGCACACCGCTGGGCTTGATGGCGAAAACGCCCAGGCTGCGATCGGCGGCGCTGACATTTCCGAAGGTGAAGATCACCAGCCCCAGCTCGGGCAATCGCCTGTTGGCCTGGTAGGCGGATTCCTGTATATGTTCATATTTACTCATGTAGTGAGTGGTCAGTGGTGAGTAGTGAGTGGTCAGTAGTGAGTGAGGTGTGCCCGGTGGCGGGCGATCCGTTATGCGCGTGATAGGATGCATGCGCGGTGGTCGCCCCTTCGATGAACTGTCCCAGCTCGCCGTACTGCCGGAAGCGTTCCGCATAGATGGCCACCCGTCCCTTGTCGGGCCGGTATTCGGCGTCGAAACCCTGTCCCATGGCGTTCATGGCATCCTCCACTTTCGGATAGATGCCGGCGGCCGTGGCGGCGAACATGGCTGCCCCCAATGCGCAGGTCTGCTCGGAGCTATGAATGCGGATCGGCATATTCATGACATCGGCCATCATCTGCATAATATAAGGAGATTTTTTGGCTACGCCTCCCAGTCCGATCAATCCTTTTACTGGAACGCCTTCTTTGTTGAAACGATCTACGATGGCCCTGGCGCCGAAACAGGTGGATTCCGCTACGGCCTGGAATACTTTCGGGGCGTCGCTGCCCAGGCTGAGGCCGGTGATGGCTCCTTTCAACAATTGATTGGCATCGGGTGTACGACGGCCGTTGAGCCAGTCGAGGGCCAGCTCTCCATGTTGTCCCGGCGGGATCAGGGCAGCCTGCCGGCTGAGCTCGGGGATTATTTTATCCAGCGTCTCTGCTACCAGGGCCCGGGCCGTATCCGGGTCGATCAGCGAGGTGTGGGTCAGTATGTTCTTCAGGGGCCAGGCCAGGAGGTTCCTGAACCAGGCATAAGCGTCTCCGAAGGCGGATTGGCCGGCTTCCATGCCCATCATGCCGGGGATGACCGAACCGGGCACCTGGCCGCAGATGCCTTTTACCAGCTTGCCTTCCACTTCTTTCAGCGGCGCTACCAGCATATCGCAGGTGGAAGTGCCCATGACCTTGCTGAGATGGTAGGCTTCGATCTGTCCCCCCACGGCGCCCATATGTGCGTCGAAGGCGCCGATGCCGACGATGGTATTTTCCGATAAGCCGAGCCGCTGCGCCCATTGCGGGGAGAGTCGCCCTGCGGCCTGGTCGGAGGTATAGGTTTCGGAGAACAGGCGGGCCGTGAACCCTTTCAACAGGGGGTCCAGGGAAGAAAAGAAGGTATCGGGCGGCAGGCCGCCGGGACCGAATTCTTTTGCCCAGAGGGCTTTATGGCCGGCGGAGCAGACGCCTCTTTTCATGCGGGAGACCTCCTTGCCGCCCGTCAGCAGGAAGGGGATCCAGTCGCAATGTTCCACCCAGGAATAACAGGCATCCCGGACGGCGGCATCTTCCCGCAGCACGTGCAGCAGCTTGGCCCAGAACCATTCGGAGGAATAGATGCCTCCTACGAACCGGAGGTAGTCGGTGTCGAAAGTGGCGGCATGCGCGTTGATGGCCGCCGCTTCCTGCACGGAGGTATGGTCCTTCCACAGGACGAACATCGCATTGGGATTCTCTTCGAAACCCGGGAGCAGCGCCAGGGGAGTGCCGCTCTCGTCGACGGCCACAGGGGAGGAGCCGGTCGTATCGATGGAAATGGCTTTGATATTTTCCTTAACGGAAGGCCCGGCCTGGGAGAGACAGGCACGTACGGTCTGCTCAAGGCCTTCGATATAATCCAGCGGATGCTGCCGGAACCGGTTGGCGGACGGATCGCAATATAGACCGTCTTTCCAGCGGGGATAATAAAAGACCGCCGATGCGATCTCCCGGCCATCCGCGGTGTCCACGATCACGGAACGGACCGAATCCGTGCCATAATCTATTCCTATTACATACTGTTCTCTTTTCATTCACATGACAATTCTTGTCAAAATAACATTTATTTATTTATTTAGACAAGTATTTATTTTTTAAAGGTACAGGGGGGGCGGCAAGACGGCTGCCCATATATTTGCTGATCCTTCCCAATTATTAGCAAATACGGACCGGGACCGGGAGGGAGCGGGCGTGAACGCAGCGAAGTTAAGGGTTGCCGATGCCCTGTTGCGGCATCCCGGCGGATAAGATATCGGATGTATTTTTTCCGCGGCTCGATCGCTAAGAACAGGTATATAACCTTATTGTATAAACGCTAATAGGCGGCATTGATTTTTTTTCTCCCGGGCCGGATGAATATGACCTGCATGCATCATTGTTTTATCTTTTCGGGAAAGAAGGACTCCTGAACTTTGCCAGTCGGACAAAGGCGGTTTGAGGTTTTACCAGTGGAGGAAGAAGGATCTTTGCGGGTGTGTTGTGTGACGAAAAGGGTACGGTCGATCCGTACCCATACACATTTAATTTAAATTAAATACAGAGCCATAACCAAAAATTTGTGCTGTTGGTAAGATACGTAAAAATTATTTTATCATACTTTATACTGATTAAAAAATATGCTTGACGTATTTGCATAATTCGGAAGATATTGATTCCTAGAAGTTTACCTTCGCATTGTGCTATTGGTTATACCAGTAAATAGAGTAAATTGGCTTAGCCTCATAAACCGCCGAAGAAATGGAAAAAAAGATTAAAATCAACAGGATAAAGACTGTTCTGACAGAGAAAGATATCACGCACAAGGAGCTTGCTACAAGGGTCGGGATAGCGCCCAACAGCGTAACCCGGATCTGTAACAATGAATTTCAACCCACCTTAAAACTGCTCCGGGAGATTGCTCTCGCCCTAGATGTGGATATCAGAGAACTATTGATCCCTACCCGTAATTTCTGAGTCTTTTTGTCTTATTGGGACTGATCTGATTTAATTGCAGTGTATTTTTACTGATCTTATTTTTTTTAATACGATGAGGCGGGCGATCTTTGAGCTTCCTGGCAAAGCTCCGGAACAATGCCATATTCCGTGGGGGACGACTGATCTGTGGGGTATGCTGCACCTTGGTAGTCAAGAGACAGGTTGAATCCTTTATTTAAACAAAGCCTCCATACTTATTTCGTTTTGTACCAATCCCGGATAGTTTTGTGTATTTTTTATGCCGTAAGTCGTCACTATCGTCAGGAATAAGGTCTTTTTAGTGCCTGACTTTTCACGGAATACCTGAAGTTTTGTTTCCAGTTCCTTCGCATAGGCTTTGGTGATCTCAAACTCACTGATGGAGAATTTCATTTCGCATACATTGATGCAGCGATCCTGCCTGTCGATGAGAAGGTCTATCTGTGCGCCCTGCTCCCCTTTCATAGGCTTGTAACGCCATAGGGATGTCTCAGTGTACACGTTCTCGATACCCAATGCTTTCTTAAGTTGAAGGGTATGTTTCATGCAAATACTTTCGAACGCATTTCCACTCCAGCTTTTCCAGGATGTACCAGTTGAAAATAATGCCCAGGAACCTGGTCCTTTTGACCGGCTGTTCTCGATAAATTTCACGTAAAAAAGGGAGTATTCGTCTGTAAGCTTATAGATACTGTCTTTTGCTGTCCTGTTAAAGGGAATATAGGGAGTAATGAAACCTGATTCGGTCAATTCTTCCAATAGTTTGGTTGTCCCGCCACCGGACGTCAGTTTGCAGACTTCGATGATCTCCGTCCGGCTAAGCCCGATCCCTTTCCCGGCCAATGCACGAATAATATCCATATGCTTGCCTGCATCATCAAATAAGGAGTTATATAGATTCTTGAATTCGTCGTGTAGCAGACCTTCGTTGGTAAAACAAGCTTTGTCAATTGCCTGGATGGCGCTTTCTCCGGGCTCAATCTCCTTAAGGTATTGTGGAATACCCCCCATGACCATATAGATCTGTAGTACCTGGTATTTGTCGAGGTTTATTTTTCTTTCTTTTAAGTAGACGGCCGTTTCGCCAACTGTGAATGGCAGAAGGCGTATTCGTCTGGTCACCCTGTTATGCAGCCCACCCCTGTTGTTGATCACTTTTTGTATCATCCAGGCGGCGGCGGAACCGCAAATGACGACGATCAGGTTGTTCTGCCGGGAAGCCCAGCTATTCCAGAAATTTTCAAAAGCCTGCATAAAACCTGACCGGGGAGTATTGATCCATGGAAATTCATCAAAGAATAGGACCCTTCTTTTTTTCCTGACAAGGGGGGTGAGGTAATCTGTCAACAGTTTAAAGGCCTGTATCCAGGAGGCGGGTCTTGCTAACGGCAGGCCTCCCGAAGCGGACGAAAGGGCTTCGCTAAAGCTTTCTAACTGCTGTTCCAGGGTTGCATTATGAATGCCGGAATATTCAAGGGCTAATTGTTGCTGAAAAACATTCCGGACCAGGAAGGTTTTACCCACCCTCCGACGTCCATAGATGGCGACGAGTTCCGGCTCATCTGACTGTAAGATCCTTGCCAATAAGGCTTTTTCCTCTTCCCTGCCTACTATATTTTCCATTCCCTATGGGTTTATATCTCGCCAAAAGTACTAAAAAAAGGGTAGTTTTGGCGAGATATGGGATTTTATATCCCGCCACAACTGGGTAAAAAAAGGCAGTTTTGGCGAGATATAACCCTTTTTTTCTACTCTTTCTCCCAATATTTTTCCATCAGTTTCCGCAACAGGTCCATCCGCAATTTCAAATGGGCGGGCTGAACAAAGGAATAGAATTGATCGTGTGTAGTATGAAACGCCATGTAAAAGAGCCAGAACCCCAGGCTGAGCCAGGGTACTGCCGCCAGTTCATCCTCGCTCAGGGGACGGATAGCCCGGTAGGCATCGAGAAAAATAGTATAGGCCTTATCGGCTGCTTCCTGGGTCATGCGGCCAAAATAAACATCCAGGCAGAGATGTTGCCAGAAGGTCATGATATCATTCGCCAGCCAGCCATAACCCACAAAATCAAAATCGAAGAACGTGACCTTGTCTCCTTCGAAATGAAAGTTCTTCGGAAGGAAATCAAAATGGCAGTAGCCGGAGGGCAGTCCTCCGGGGGCTATCTGTGTTAGTTTCTTCGAGACCCGCCCGATCGCTTGCTGCAGCCAGGCATATCCTTCGGGATCTTCTGCAAAGTAGGGCCGGAGTACCGCCAGGGGCTGGAACAGGGTGGTCGCGAGGTCGAATTCCCAACGCCTGTCTTCCAGTTCGATGGCGGAAGAGACAAGATGGAAGCGGGCCATCTGCCGGCCAAGGTCCCGGAGCTGATCTTCCTGCAGGATCGATACGGAATGACCAGGGGCAAAGGTAAATAGC
>Ga0307517_10005402_pt1 | contig 19286 bp, 22 predicted proteins | sample 23_EM_MG_FD_194515 | JGI IMG/M metagenome (GOLD analysis project Ga0307517, IMG submission 194515) | Populus trichocarpa ectomycorrhiza microbial communities from riparian zone in the Pacific Northwest, United States - 23_EM | ecosystem: Host-associated > Plants > Roots > Unclassified | place... | reverse complement strand
GGTTTACCAAGGTTATGGCCTTTCAATTGTAAGTACTAATATTTGGCTCAAAGTGTCTAGTACTCGCCATGCAACAAAAAAAAGTTGCAGTTGAAAATAATATTATGTAAGCCTATTAAAAAAAAAAGAACTGGGGCGTCACACTTGCCTTTGCGTCACACTTGCTTTTCCCGACTATGAGCAACGCGAAATAGGAGGGGAACCGGCTATTAGTAGTGGGGCGCCCGATATTCAAATTGTAGACACTTATTGTAAAGGTTTGTCTGAGGAGGCTTTAGGAGCCGAACTGCGCTGGCACAGTAACAAACTCCCACGTTGCATGAAAACCGCCGCGATGCAAAGATTTCACAAAAACCAAAGTGAAAACTCAAGACAAATTAAAAAACCTAAACATTATGCCTGCCCAGAGGAAAAGGCAGTCATTGAAACAAGAGGACGAAAACACCATAAACGTTCTTTTGGATTCTGGTTCCAACATCTTTCTCATAAACCAGAACACTGCACGACGGCTTGAGATCCCAACCGAAGCCAGGGTGTCACCTTTAAAAATCACCACCTTCGATGGGGAAACTGCACCCACCGGAGGAACATTTTATACCCACCCCATTCTATTGGAAATCGGTGCGAACAGTCACCGGACTATGATATCCTGTGAAATACTGAACGCAGGAAGATATAATTTAATCATACCCTTTGGGTAGTGGCACGACGAACACCACCTCAAAAATATCGCAGACCCGACTAAATGGGTCTTTGAAGAAGCGAAAAGCCACGATCATATAGTAGATGAGGTGGTGGCGGATTTGTCTGAGTGGGATGAAACTGTGGCTTATGACGAGGAAGCACAGTATGTGGGACGGATAGCACGGGAGGAAGAAGGGGGAGTACAGTTGGAAACGCTGCCAAAACTATATTGGCAGTATAAGGAGCTTTTTGAAGAGAAAAAAGCTAAGAGGTTGGCACCTCGAAGAACCTTCGACCACGTGATCAACCTTAAAGAAGGGGCCGAATCCCCTTGGGGTCCAATTTACCCAATGTCGGCACACAAGTTTAGCGTGCTGGATAAATACCTCAAGAAAATGCTGGCAGAGGGTAAAATAGCAGACAGTGAATCCCCGTACGGTACTCCAATTCTCTTTGTTCCGAAACTGGATGGAAGTCTACGATTATGCGTAGATTATAGGAACCTTAACAAATTGACGTCCTCAATAAATACCCCCTACAGCGCATGGATGAACTCCGAGACCGCGTAGCTTGAGCAAAGGTGTTTACCAAGCTCAACTTAAAAGATGGATATCATCTTATTCAAATAAGGAAAGGCGACGAACACAAAACAGCCTTTCGCACACGATACGGACAGTACGAATACAAGGTCATGCCTTTCGGGCTTGTCAATGCTCCCGCAACCTTCCAGACAATGATGAACAAAATCCTAAGGGAATTCTGGGACCACGGAGTAGTGGTCTCTCTGGACGATATTCTAAGATACTCCGAAAACATGGACGAGCATATCAAATTAGTCCAGAAAGTCCTTGATGGGCTCGAACAACATGACTTAGCAGTCTCGTTGAAAAAGTCAGTGTTCCACCAGGAAGAACTCGCATTCCTAGGATACATTGTCAAAACTAGCGGGGTTACCAGGAGTGATAGCAAAGTGAAAAGCGTTCAAAATTTGGCACACCCGAGATCGGTTAAAGAAGTACACATTTTCATTGGATTTGCAAACTTTTATCGATAATTCATCAAAGATTTCTCAAAAGTATGCAAGCCAATCACCAAGACGTTAAAAGGGAGCCTGAAGGATTTTCACTAGAGAAGAGAACAGGAGGAGGTGTTTGAGGAGTTGAAAAAGAGGTTTACAACGGCACCAATTTTATCGCATTTCTACCCAGGAGGAAGAACAGTGGTCGAGATGGACGCAAGCGACTTCTCGCTCAGATGCGTACTATTGCAGTACCAAGGAAAACGGCTTCACCCAGTGGCTTTTCATTCTCCAAAGTTGAACAGCGCAGAAAGAAATTACGAGATACATGACAAGGAATTACTCGCAATAATGGAAGCGTTCAAGGAATGGAAAAGATACCTCTGGGGAGAAGAAGAGCCCGTGACAGTATACACGGACCACTAAAACCTGCAGTTCTTTTTAACCAAAAAAGTCTGGAACCAACGGCAAATTCGGTGGGCTCAGGATTTAACCAACTACAGCTTCAAAATAGTCTATCGACCGTGAAGGAGGGGCGGTGGGAACCTGACGCGTTAAGTAGACGGCAAGAGTACAGTCCTGAGGAGGGAGCTCGTCACACTGAGCAGTCAATTTTGAAGCCAGAACACTTTCAAATTTCTGTAATTCATCAAAAACAAAGTACGGAGAGGGCCCTCACCCCAGAAAGACGTGAACCCACAAGCCTCCGAATAATAAAACTTTCGGACAAGCCTATAGTTCCAACAAAAGGATCACGGTTTGCGGCCTATTATGACATCTATGCCGTGACAGACGGATTGGTACCGGCAAAAGGACAGAGAATGATAGAAGCTGGTATTGCGATAGGCTTGCCGCAAGGAACCTATGGAAGGCTAGCCGCAAGAAGTGGTATGGCTAGCAAGATAGGAATAGCAGTGGGCGGTGGTGTAAGAGATGGGGATTACAACGGAGAAGTTAAAGTCATACTTCGAAATCATGGCGAAGCGGATTGCGTATTTAAGGCACGAGATCGGATAGCATAACTCATAATAGAGAAGATTGCCAACGCCAACGCTATGGAGGTAGACGATTTTGAGACAACCGAGCAAGGGGAATTGGGTTTCGCGTCAATTGATCTAAATCCCAAGCGATCGATTACGCCTAAAGAAGAAGGAGTCACAATATATTTCCTTCACGCAGACACAAACAATAACGAATTCTTTAACACGGCGGATATAGGCTATCGCCCTCGGTTGAGGAAAGAAAGAGAAATGTTACCGAGCGCTCACGTCAATGCAGCCCTGATGAGAACGGTGAATGATGCATTTCTAGATAAGATTAGAGTGGTGGAAAGGCGGATGAGAGGTGGCAAGACTAAGGCCGTTAACTGGTTAGGTTCAGAGAAGGCGGAAAAACGATGCTGACGAATGGATAGAGAAGAACGGGTTACTATACTATAAGAATCGATTGATCATTCCCGAAAACAAATCCCTTCAGACCGAGATAGCCCAAGGCTGTCACAAAACAATAGTAGCGGGGCACTTTGGACAGGAAAAAACGATTGAAATAGTAACAAGGGATTTCTACTGGAAGGGATTCGCAGAGTGGATCAGAGACAATGTAGGATCCTGCGACGAATGTCAACACAGTAAATCCCCACGGCATGCTAAGTACGGAGTACTTCAACCTTCAGAAGTACCCAATGCCGCCTGGGCCTCCATATCCACGGGCTTCATCACACAGTTACCAGAATCTCAGGGTAAGTCCCAGATAATGCTAGTCGTAAATTGGTTCACAAAGATGACCCACTATATCTCCCTCTACGAAAATGGGACAGGAAAGGATGTTACGGACACCTTGCTGCGGGAAGGCTGGAAACTTCACGGATTGCCAACAGAGTTATATCAGACATAGATGCTAAGTTTTCCGGCGAATTTTGGGAATCATTATGCAAGATGCTAGGAGTTAAACGATGCATGTCAACGGCTTACCAACCTCAGACTGACGGATAGACGGAAAGAACCAACCAAGTGCTGGAAGGTTACTTACGAACATTTGTCAATTACGATCAGGACGACTGGTACCAGCTATTGCCGTTAGCCAAACATGCCTATAAGAACTCGGCAACCAACCCACACAAATTGACCCCATTCTTCGCCAACTACGGCTTTCACCCACAGACAGAGTGGATGAAAGAAAGAGAAGCTCATAACTCCGGGGCGACAATGTATGCTGACTGGGTGCAGGACATACACTGACAGGCGAAACAAAACCTAGAGAACACACGGGAATCGATGAAGAAATATTATGACCGGAAAGCGACAGAATAACCCATCATCGAGGTCGGCAACTGGGTAATGTTGAATGCGAAGAACATACGTATCAAACCACCGTTGAAGAAGTTGAGTCCGAAGCTGTATTGCCCCTTCAAAGTCTTAGAGAAGAAAGGAAGTCGGGCATACAAGCTAGAAATATCGCCTAGGTGGAAAGTTTATCCCGTGTTTCAGGTTTCTCTGTTGGAACCTTACCGAGCCTCAAACCGACCAAAGAGTGAACAACCACCGCAAGATCGCGAAGATATCGAGAGAGATTTGGAGTGGAAGGTAGAAAGTATCAAAAAAAGCGAGATTATTTCTTATAGGCGAAAGGTTCGAGGACGGAATAAACGGAGGAAAGAGCTTCGGTATTTTGTGAAATGAAAAGGCTGCGCCAAGGCGGAGAATACTTGGGAGCCACCCGAAGGTATGAAGCATGGGCAGGAAGAGGTAGAAAGGTGTCATAGAGAAAGCCCGGAGATGCCGGGCCCGAGAGAGGTCAAGTAACATAAGAATGGTTTTCCATCGGTGGACAAGTAAACGGTGGTGGTTTTTGCCCCTACTATGTCGAACTCGCGATAGAAGATAGATTGTATAATACACATGGAGTATGCGGGACGAACACTTCGAAGAGGGGAGCTCGTGTTAGGCGTACGGACTCCCTGTAAGGATTTACAGGGAAAGGTTACCCTACCTTGACACGTACGAACTTGGAAGGAAAAAGCAAAACCCTCCTCCAGCCACAGCGTTGGGACGGCGTGTCATCACTGGCCGCCTGGATAGTTGTGTCCCAACACCAAAGACCACTATCAATGGAACACATCTTATAACACGGTATACGTCGTGGCCGTCCGTCCGACCAGATCCGGCTCGCTGGGTATATGGGGGGAGACCTTTGGGAACCTTATGCAGGTGGAAGCAGGTGAATCGGACGGCGTCGCATAAGGTTACAGACGCTTGAAGACAGACAGTCAAAAGAGTCGGTCAAAGGTAATGGGACGTTTTGGACGAAAGTTACTCCTCTTGTACTTACAAAGACGTGTAAAGTATGAAGGAGGTAACTATGCCCAGTAAGTGGATCGGGTGCATCGACAAAGGACAAGTTGGTAAAAGATGGAGTCTGAGGGAAAAACCTTATAGGTACAATCCCGAGGACAAGGCGTGTAATGCCAGAAGACCAGAATACAACATGCAGTCGCATGTAGAATTCTCGACGGAACCAAGCAAAGAAGACTGGCCCTCTTCGGTCCAGCGAGTTAGACAACCCTCTGAGAGCACGGGGGCAAGATAATTCGTTACCATCGCTGTCAACGGATAAACGGATGAGCTGACACCTAATGTGGTCTCCACATCATCAGGAATAATAGAAGCGCAGACCGATACGTTGGCCATGGGAGCAAATAGTGTGGTAGAGAGTTTGCAGGGTCTACGAGTGTTCACACTAAGGTAGAGTTCGCAGAATTGTGAGCAAGATACTTAGTTAGTATAGAGTTAGCATGTACACTGTGATTGCTCAGATGCGGAATATAAATATCGAATTATCTTCACTGCTATTAGACACAACAAGCACCGAGAAGAGATCTTATCAATATAATAAGTTTCTACCTTATCGTTACCAATACTTCAACAATCTATTCTGTAGTATACCGTTATATCTAGCCTACATTACTCCCGTCTTCTTAGCGAGTTCTCTGATAAAAATCAATTCAGGTCCTACCGGTACGAATACCTCACGCCAAAGCTACCACCTAACAGACCGAGAGTCCGGCACCGTAACGGCGATGGTGAACGAAGCGTGAAGCTTTCCGACCATGCAAAATGCTAAGCAAGGTGCAAAGCAAGTCCTGGGTAAGTGGGAGAACCGAACTCCATAAGCGGAAGTCAACCAAGAACAGGAATGAGAACCCCAACGAGGGGTGGCCAACAGGCCCCAAAGGAGGAGGGAAGATAGCCTAAAGTCAACTCCTAGGCAGTAGCTATCGTGGGAGAAGAGCTGTGGGTGGGGGAAGGTGACGATGATTTCTCGTGGTGTTGAGATTTCAATCGCTGGACGTGTTGTTGCAATGGTTCGTGTGCCTATCTCTTGGTCGGAATCAAGCCCCTAATATAGGTATCTTTCCACAACTCTAACCCTGGTGACTCATCACCTCGCGTAATATATCCTCAATGACTCATAATAAGTCATAGCATGAAATCCATCAGCTGACTCATCTGAGTCAACTGCACAACCAATCACAACACATAAACCAAGTTATCTGCTCAAATACGCCATATGGGTAAAACCCATGACTCAGAATATGACTCATCTGTGCAAGTTATTAAATCATATGACGTCACGATAGTGAGTCATGAAAACATTCAATCAATCATAATATAACGATGACTCGCTATTGTTCAGTCATGTGAGATACTATATATCAACTAACTCCATACCGTGAAATATAAACAGGGATGACTAATAACAGATTAGTCATGGGAAAACAAATTAGCTAAGTCCAAATTTGTAACTGAGGTTCAAAAATCCGGCCAAGGGTAAAAGTGTAAAGAAGTGACCTAGGAAACACTGCAAATAGGACGTTTGATAGCTCGAATAAATGCTATTGATAAGGGGAATCTAACTCAGGTATCCGCTTGGTGATCGTGTACCTGTAGCCCAAGTAACCATATGAGATGGTCAGAGGTTCAACATTCTGCCCAAGTGTAAAACTGTACTGAATGTACCTTGGAAACAGTGCAAATGGGATGTTTAATTGCTCAAATGAACGCTCTGGATAGGGGGAATCCAACCTTACATTCTACGTGGTGATCGCATGCCTGTAGCCTAAGTAAACATATAAGATAGTCAGTGGTTGAAAGTCCACCCAAGTGTAAAAGTTTAAAGAATCGACCTTGAAAATGGTGCAAATGGGACATTTAATCGCTCAAATGAATACGCTCAATGAGGGGAATCCAACCCAGATATCCACTTGGCCATAGGACCCCTGTAGCCTCAGTATACATATGAGATAGTCTGTGCTTTAAAAATCGGCACAACTATAAAAGTGTAAAGAATGGACCTTGAAAATAGTGCAAATAGGACATTTAATGGCTCAAATGAACGCGCTCAATGAGGGGAATCTAAACCAGGTATCCACTTAGTTATAGGAGGCCTTTAGCCTAAGTAAACATATGAGATAGTCAGTGCTTCAAAAATCCGCCCAATTGTAAAAGTGCAAAGAATGGACTTTGAAAATTGTGCAAATGAGACGTTTAACAGCTCAAGTGAACGCTCTGGATCAGGGGAATCCAACCCAGGTATCCACATACAAATTGGATGCGTGTAGCAGAACTAAACATATCGGTTAGTCAGTAGTACAAAGATCGGGCCAAATGTAAAAGTGTAATGAATGGACCTTGAAAATTGTGCAAATGGGACATTCAACAGCCCAAATGAATACTCTCAATTAGGGGAATCCACCCCTAGTATCCACTTGGTGATACGATGCCTGTAGCCTAAGTAAACAAATGAGATAGAAAGAAGTTCAAAAATCCACCCAAGTGTCAGAGTAGATGAGGTGCTGGGAGACATGGTCCAAATGGAACGTATAACAGCTCAAATGAATGCCCTCAACACGGGGAATCCAATGGTGGTATCCCCGTCTTGATTGAAGGTATATAGCCTGAGATATCCGATAGAAGACCTCTACCTGCCATTAAGCAAGAAACACAGGGCGAAAGAAAGGGTGGAAGGGGCCTCTCATCGGCCCAAATCCAGTGGGGAATTGGAGCTGGGTTTGAAAATCTCGGCAGTACTAACAAATTATGCGAGCCTCACAGAGGCCCGCTTAGGTGGTAGCTTCAGTGTGAGATATTCCAACAGCTAGAAACCGGATCGTTTTATATCGGAGAACTGGTTAAAAAGACACAAATAATGTAGGCTGGATATAATAAGGTACTTCGGGATAGATCGTCGAAGTATTGGTAATGATAAAGTAGTAAAACTTATTATAGTAATAAGATCTCTTCTCCGTACTTGTTGTATCTAATAGCAGTGAAGATGCTGCGATATTTATATTACACATCTGCGCAATCGCGGTATACATGCCATCTCTATACTAACTAAGTATCTCACTAATAAATCTGCGAACAGTTTCTGAGTGCGAACACTGGTAAACCCTGAAAGCTCTCTAACATACCTTCTTGCTCCCATGGTCAACTTATCCGTCTGCGCTCCCATTATTCCTGATGGTGTAGAGACCACATCAGGAGTCAGCTCATCCATTTATCCTTTACCAGCCATGGTTATGAATTATCTTGCCCCCATGCTTCACTGAGGTTGTCCAACTCACTAGGCAGAAGATGGTCAGTCTTCTTTAGTTGGTTCCGTGGAGAATTTGACATGCGACCGCATGTCATATTCTTGTCTTCCGACATTACATGACTTATCCTCAGGATCGCACCTTTGGGTTTTTTCCCTCAGACTCCATCTTTTACCAGCATGTCCTTTGTGGATTCACCTAATCTACTTACTAGGCATAGTTACCTCCTTCATACCTTCACGTCTTTGTAGGTAAGAGGGGCCTAACTTGTATACACAATATCCCATTACCTTCGGCCCACCCTTGCAACCTTCTGTCTCCAAGTGTCTGTGACCTTATGCACCATCGTCCGATTCACCTGCTTCTACTTGCATATGTTGCCCGGGGGTCTCCCCTCATATATCCTGTCAGCAGGATCTGGTCGGAGGGATGGCCGTGACGTATTAGCTGTGATAAGATGTGTTCCCTTCACAGTGGTTAGTGGTGTTGGGACATAACTACCGGGGCTGTCAGTGATGACGCGCCGTTCCAACGCCGGGGCCACAGTGGGGTGTTGTCGTTATTGTTCAAAGTGCATGCCTGTTCAGGTAGCGTAATTCTGCCCCCTAAAACCTTACGGGGAGTGCGTTCGCCTAATAGCCCCATTTAAGCCTCCCAGATTCCTATTGGCTCTTTTGGGCAACTTTTCTAACTTGTGTGACAGTTATCTTGTTGTTAGGCATACGGACTCCCCTTAAGGACTTCTGGGGCAGATTTACCCTACCTTGACGTGCACAAACTTCGAACAAAAAAGATAACACCGCCCTCCAGCCCCAGAGTTGGAACCGCGTATCATCACTGGCCACCTGGGTAGTTGCGTCCCAACTCCAAAGACCACTATCATTGGAACACATCTTATAACACCGTATATGTCGCGGCTGTCGGTCTACCCGCATCCCGTTACCAGGATAAGTGACGGCAGACCTCCGGACACCAAATGCAAGCAGAAGCAGGTGATTCGGACGACAGCGCATGAAGTTACAGACACTTGAAGACCAACAGTCAGAAGCGCAGGTCGATAGTCACGGGACGTTTTGCACCCGGGTTAGGTCCCTCTCATCTACAAAGACGTGTAGGGTATGAAGGAGGTCACTATACCCAGTAAGTGGATCAGCTGAATCCACAAAGAACATGTTGGTAAAAGATGGAGTCAGAGGGAAAACACCCATCAGTGCCATCCTGAGGACAAGTCATGTAATGCCGGAAGACAGGAAAACGATATTCCGTCGCATACCAAATTCTCTACGGAACCAACCAAAGCAGAATGGCCATCTTCTGTACAGCGAGTTAGACTACATCCGTAAAGCGCAAGGGCAAGATAATTCGTAATCATTGCTGTCAACAGATAAACCGATGAGCTGACACCTGATATGGTCTCCACACCATCAGGAATAACGCGAGCCCAAACTGATAAGTTGACCATGGGAGCAGGAAAGTGTGGCAGGAATTTTTCAGGGTCTAAGAGTGTTAGCACTTGGAAAGTGTTCGCAGAATTGTTATCAAAATTCTTAGCTAGTATAGTGATAGCATGTATACCGCGATTGCTCAGACGCGGAATATAAATATCGAAGCATCTTCGCTGCTATTAGACAAAAAACAAGCACGGAGAAGAGATCTTATCAATATAATCATTTTTTACTTGATCGCTACCAATACCTTGATGATCTATACCAAAGTTCCTCTATTGTATCTAGCCTACACTACTTGTGTCTTCTTAACAAGTTCTCTGATACAAGACAATCCAGGTCCTAGCTGTCAGAATATCTCATGCCGAAGCTTTTACCTAACACTTGTTAAAAGGTCAAAGCGCAACAGAAAAAAAACACAATGTGATTTATGTAAAAGCTAAAAATCTCGGCACTATTGTACTCCTACACACATGAACTTTAGGATGAACAATGTCTCCCAGGTGACTCCAGGGGGCCTCTGTCCACAACGGAACAACCCTGGGGTCTCAGATTGATACAGAAAGAACTTATTCAGACGAGTAGCCTCACCAGAGACTTGGTAGGACTCCGGACATTGCCAGACCACCCATCTGTTACCCCTGAAGTATGTGGTTCGTGCAATACTCCATATATTTACTATGCATAGCTTGACCCCAGTGGTAAGGCCCTCAATTATGAGTAAACTATAGTTGTCCCATAAGGGCCTCTGTGGTCCCAATTAATACCTAATGTCTTATGAGCTAAGAGAGCTATAGGGCTCCCTGGTAATACCCCCTGCTATATGAATCAAAGTATGATATACCTGAGGCAACACCTTTTTTGCTGATGTTTCATCCTTCTCTGCTCCCTCTTCAACACAGCAAACCTTTGCTTCTCCTCCTCTTTCTTTCCGTGGTATATATTTGTTACTGGGATCTTAAACCTTTGAGCTACCTCTACCTGTGTTAGTTGACGTTCCTTGGTTGGATCCTCACATATCCTTGCCCCCATCCACTAAGAGAAAACGTGTAACTTAAAGTTAACTGTATAGGAGTGATATGGGTTTTCCACCTTCCTCCCCCCTGCCCTTAGGACCTATGTAAGGGGCTTTCTCTTTGGCCCCGTTTTATTTTTTACCCCACCATAGAATAGCTCCGTCGGGAGTGGAGGAAGGCTGATTTGGACTGCTATATGGCCACTGTGTTGAGATGGCATGAGGATACTAGCCCGCGGTTTCTTGTTCAAGTTTAAAAACAAATTGGAAAAAGTATGTGTATTTAGAAATTAATCTCATATTTGTTTACATTTTATTCATGAGTCACAGCTTCATGGGGTTCAGGTAACATTCAAATTCTTTTGATTTATAATACTGTTTTACCTGAAAGACACTTTCAAGACATGAACAGCGGTCTCACACCTTATTTCAACCGTCCGGCACAGTGTCCAATTATTCCCGTTTTTACGGTAGTATTAGTATTCAAAGTTGGGAACAGAAAATGACGCTCGAAGAGTAGAGTGGAAAAAATGTTCTTGGCCTGCATGAACCATGAGAGTTGGATGGCCAATAGGTGCCCAGAATGGGAAATTTTACAAGTTGAAACTTTGAGTAAGCTGGAGGTGTTGAGCCAAATGTAAAAGGTAGAATTAGGGGCAAAAAGGAAATATGTGTAAATCATTAAAGGGCTATATTTTTGCAGTGGCAAAGGAAGCTGTGAACATTACAACTTCCTCCTCCCATATATCACAATGCCCCTGCAACCATACAAGAACATGTTCCAAAAAGCTACCAATACATTTCTGCAAGCGACTTTCAACTTGCTTCAAAGCCTCGTGTTTGATAATGATGATGACCAAGATCAAGACAAGCGACCCGGAAATATAAGTGATATCAGTCTCTTCCAAGCTCCAGTTACTAGTATTCTTCAGTGGAATTGTAATGGTGAGTTTTGAGTGAGATTGGTCTTGAATCGGGTTGCAGTTGCATCGTATCGCTATGATAAAGGATTATAACGACATAGTCCCATTCCAGCCAGCTCAACTTACTGTCTACCGAGCTCTCCATCATGAGTGCCTACAAATATTCCTGTTCACAACTTTTTTTGTCAACCTAACTTTATTAAGCCAATAGTGCTCATGCTTATGCACCTTTCAACCTCCAAGTTTTCAACAAAAATTTCCGTTGATCAACTCTGAATACCCTTAGTACGAGGGTCAGCGATAAAATTGTTGTACAGAGCAGGGTATTGATGTTGATTTTGGTCAAAATTAGTAGCATACAGCAACCAGCTCGTCCAGCAATATTGAGGTTAAGCACCAGCGTGCGTTCTTATGTTTTGCTTTTTTATATGCCACAAGCTCAAGGTGAAGAAAGCGAGGTTAAGCACGACTGTGTGTTCTTATGGGGCTCGCTTTTGAAGGTAGTGGAGAATTCTAGTACAAATAGGGTAAGAGTTGTTTTTACACTCCCTAAAACCTGATCTTAAACCAATTATATGCTTGGTTTATGTCTCACATCATAAGCACGAACGAGTTTTTTTCCGTTCTTATTATGCGACGAGAGAGAAGGTTGTTGCCGTGCTTATGACTCCAAAATGGGTTTAGCTAGTGAGATTTAGGGTGGTTGCCGTGGTGATTTAAGAACGCACAGAGGTGCTTAACCTCGATAATGCAAGCCTTTCATTGCTTAACATGACCTTAGAAATAATTGTTTTTTTTAATTGAGGTATTCAATAAGAGGCTAGGTACCTCTCTATTAGTTATATCTTGTTAAAACTGATCAAGGCACGAGGAAATAGAGGTCCCATCAGGGTCATGATTCTTATGTGTACCATTGCCACTAGCATTTCAGTTATGCAGCGTACTATTATTTTATCTCTGATCCTTGTACTTCCCGATCCGGAGAAACACAGAGAAGGCAAGTTGATACCAGAATGATGCTCTTGGATCAGCATTACCATAGCCCCCAAAGCGTGAGTGATTTCCAGCTCAACCACACTTTCACTATCTTGTTTTCAGCTCTTCGGCTATAATGGGCTTGCTGAAAGGAGTGAAAGACGTGTGAATTGGGCTAGACCACCCGTGCAGTTCTTGTACAAGTATTATTATTTTTTTATTAAATCCGCGGTTTATTTGTCGCTATCTAGGGGAAAATCCATGGCATGCAACCTAAGTTATGGCCTAAAAACCCAAGTAACAAAAGAAATCCTCCACCTCTCCACACAAAAATAATAAAAGTTGTAGACGTGAAGTCTACGTGAATCCATAACCTCTAATGTTACAAACTTCAAGTGTCGGGCATTTCCTCCTCATTACCCACCTCGGAGCCTTCAGGCATTCTTACTAGGTGGGAGGGACATGTCAAAGCGTGGGCTTCGTGTGGGCTTTCACAATTCACAGTTAAGTGAGGTGTGGTTGCAAGGTCGGCCTCTTACACGACAGGTGGCGGTAGGGCAAGTGTGCGCCCCAGTAGGGTGAGAGAGTGCGCACCACTGGCAGGTGGCCGGGTTAGCGCATTTGTTGCTGTGGTGACCAAAGGTATGGCAATTGGGGCACTGGGACTGGGAGTTGAACCGCAAGCGTCGCTCGGTCCTGTAGGTTGAGGAGAAGGCCGCCAGGTGCCTGCCAACGAAGTCAGGGGCCCTTGGGCCTGTCATGGCAATGACCACTGTCGAGGCAGATTTCCCCATGCGTGATTCCTCGGTAGTAAGCCATCTAGGTTGTCCGGCAAGAGCCAATCCAGAGTTAAAGATAGTAAGCTCGGACGCAATTGCATCCACCGAGTATGAGGTTGGGATTTCGTACACCAAGAGGTGGGTCACCGGCGTGTCCAAATGGACACTGACAGTCCCAGGGATAAGGTGAAGGAAGGAGCCCACTTTGCTGTTAAGCAGGGTGGCTTTGGTCGATTCCATGGTAGTGAGGGTGACTGTAAGTCCCTTCACCGTCACGATTTGTACATATGTGCCCGCCAGAGCTTTGTTTATTTCGTTATGGAGGTCCAGCACAGATATCGTAAGCGGGGCGCCTTCTCGTTTGACAATCAGCCGGCGTTCTCTGGTGGTCGGGGCCTTCCTCTGGGAGGGTCGGGCACTTGTAGGGGGTCCAGTCGTCCTGGTATGGTTGTTGGTTTTTTGGCCTTTCTTAACCACGGTAGTCGACAAGGGGGCGGAGGCTGGGGGGGGGGGCATGTACCAAGTGGGGGTTTTGGGTCAGGTTTGACCTCCGGTTTTGTTTTGGCAACCTTAAAGGGTATGGGTGTGGGTGTTTCAGGGTGGGGGGTCTCGGCTTTTAGGGCCACAATTTCCTCCGTAAGGATATCGACACTTTCAACAAGCGCGTCGATAGCCACCCTGTAGGGTTTATGAATCATCAGGATAATGTCCGAGAGGATTCAGGTTTGCATGTTGTCGCCGACTGGGGTGAGATCTGCATCGAATGACGTGTTCGCCGAGTGGTTGAACAGGCGTAAATAATAATCGAGAGGTGTCGCATGGTGCGGTTACTCAAACTGGGGGAGGGTTGAGGTGGAGCTTCTCGGAGGCTTACGCGAAGCCTGGCCTGGAGGCAAAAGGGAGAGCGGTGACGTGGCCGTGGAGGGGCCATCGTCAGTTGGGGGATTGGGCTCGCCTGCTGGTTTTTTCGCTTTTCCCCCCTCACGTACTTTGAAGAGGGGAACAGAGGGATCCATGTATGACTCATGTAACCTGACAGGTCACGTTATGCGGGAAACTTGAGAGAGTTATGTGGTGTTGAAAAAAGTGCAAAATACACTTTTGAGGAAAATAGGGGAGTTTAATATCTTTAATTTATAACTATATACCTAATGGAGGGACTACCTATCCGGGCTTGCACAACCATACGGCAGTACATCCCAAGGAGTACGCTAGTCCCAACCCCGCCGTAACGGGATCTTGGCAATGTATGTCAGTCCAAGGCACACAACGACAGGAAGGTCCTAAACGGTAACCCTCGTTTAGCGTGAGGGTTCGGCGATGACAATCTCAGGTCAAGGCTGATCGCTTAACGGAACATCAGGGTCAGGGTCCGTAGGTTCTTGGCTTGGATCTTGGATTCAGAATAGAAGACGTTATATTCTGAAATACAGGAGTTGTGAAAGAAATACCAGGTAGCATAAAGAATCCAGGGAAATCGGGGGCTTTTTTCTTTTTTTTTCTCTTTTTTTTTATATCATATATTCGTTGTTAAGGTACAAGAAATCGCATGCAGCACTAGCTATGGCGAAAACAAAACCCAAAAACCCAAAACGAACTAACAAAGGAAACATCCGGAACAATTCTCTTTATCTGGGGTCCGTACCGGGCCCCGGCCCACATACGGGCGCGAAATTAAAACAAGTACTTGGAAGGAAACCCTCCCGCTACCAGCGGACGAAGCAAAAACAACAGAAAAATAATTTTAAACCTAGCTTTCTTGGGAAGAAATAAAGTACCCAAAAGAAACTACATTTGACGAGAGGGAGGAAGAAATGGACTGAGACAATGATGGGCGTAGGAACATACCCGGGGGGAAGGCGGTGGCCGTTAAGCTGATGAAACGTGCGAGGGCTGCCAGTAGGGAGTACGATGACCATACGGGGGCGTCGGGGCCGATGTCAGAAACCCCGTGAAGGTGACGGGATCTGGCAAACTCCTTGGCGGGACAGCGGAGGATGGCGTGCACGAAGGTCTCGGGGGCCTCATGGCAGCTGGGGCAGGTAGTCGGGACACGGTTGTCCCGGGAGGAGTGTGCGCCGAGGTAGCTCTTCCCAGATCTCATCTGGTTCAGCCGGCCCGCCGTGAACTTGTTGAGGCCCATGAACGGATGGGGTGAAAGTGATGGGCGGTAAGGGTACCATGCCGGGTCTGGTGCACCCTCTTCCTATTCCTTTAGGAGAAGGTTCCGGTACTGAAGCTTGAGCTGGGGGTACGAGCGGCCCGGGGGGGGGTCCAGGTAGGGCTCGCATAGTAGGTGTTGCGAGGTGACCGGGAGGGGCTTGTCCCCATCGGGGCCAAGGATAAAGAGCATAGAATGTGGGAGGGCGTCAAAAGGGAGGTGCGTCCTATTTTCGCGGGTGGGCTCGGCGTGAGCCATGAGAGGGGGTTACGGTGACCTGAATTCCCCCTAAGGAGGAGTCTGTGGTCCGGAGAGTGGCGATGTAAGGACGGTGTCTGTACCGAGCGGGGGAGGCGGGCTGCCGCCGGATTCATCTCCGGGGGGGAGCACAGCACCCTAAGGTTTGCCAGGCGGCGCTTATATCTAAGGAGGAGTTCAAGGGGGGGGAGGCAGGCTTCGATGGCCAGGGTTTAAGTTGGGGTGCAGAGGAAGCACTTCGTGGTCCACCTCTGGACCTTGTGCCAGAAGGAGAAAGGTTTTCTCGTCATGTTGACGGTAGGCGTGAGGGCGTCCGCGCAGTAGGTGAGGATGGGAAAAGGCACAAGGAGGCCCATCGGTGGCACAAAAAGGGAGGGAGGCCCTTGCCCGGAGGGGAGAGCCTTTTTATCGCCACGAAGGCCGCTTGAGCCTTGGCCAGCCTTTTGACGAAGTGGGCGGATGTGGACATTGAGGGTGTAAGCCAGTAGCCCAGCCACCATACCTCAGCCTTGGGTGTAAATATCGATCCATTCAGGTGGACCGGAGTGTTGGAGATCGGGGCTTTGTCCCTGTTCGTGCGCCAGTGGATCAGCTCCTTCTTGGGTACCGAGCAGCCAACGCCCAGTACGGCCCCTTTGGCCTTCAACCTGGCATAATGCGTCTGTAGGATCTGGATGTTGCGCCAATAGGACGCCGATGATGCCGTCAGACCGAAGTCGTCAACGTAGGAGAGCATGAGACCCAGGGGGCTCTTGCAGTGGAGACGGGACACGTAAATGACAAAAAGCAGCGGAGAAACTGGAGACACTTGGGGGGTCCCAACCGAGACCGGGGCAAAGACCCAAGGGGACCCCTGGTAGAGGAGCCGGCACGTTCTGCCGGACAGGAAAGACTTGGTCCATTACACAATGTAGGGGTCGACCCCCTTTGCTTTCATCATCCCACACAGGGCAGCGGGGTTGACGTCGTCGAAACCCCCTTTTATGTCCGGGAAGAGTGTAGCCACCTTCCTCCCAGCCATCTGTAGGGTTCTGACTTCGTGGGTATGGCTGGATGCGGCGTCAGAGGCCGAGAGACCCGCTAGCGACCCGCATTGGTGAGTGTTTACAAGGCGAGTCGCACGCGCCACCAACGCCAGCCTCGAGTTCATTATTCTCTCCAGGATCTTGGAGAAGGTTTAAAGAAGCACTATGACGCGGAAAGAGGAGGGGGAGTCGTAGGAGGGTTTCCCTGGCTTGTCGAGCACAATGCCATCCGCCCTTTTTAGGGTGAGGGGGTTGGACCGGTAGGCCACCAGAGGCTTGAGGAGCTCGTGGATAAGGTGGGGGGCGACTCTATTCATCCTTTTCCACACAGAGTTGGGGGTCATGTGAGGTCCGGGGGCTGACGACGGGGAGGAGCGAGCTAGGACCCTGGCAATCTCATCGGACATCAGCGCAGGGCAGTTGGCGAAGGGGAGCATGATGGTGTGAAAACCCCTGGCTGGCTCACCAGGGAAGAAGTGATCAAGCAGCGCCTTGTTTAACTGAGGCGGGGTCGAGGCAACCGGTAACTCCGGGAAACGGGTAAGGGGGCGGCCAATAGCGAACCCCTTCGCCCTCCAGATGGTTTGCGGAGTAGCTGAGGCCAAGAACGAGGACCAGTCTTGCCTCTTAGCCTTCTTGCTGGCTTTGAAGTAGGCAGTTCTAGTCGCCCTGGCAGAGGCCAGGAGGGCGGCATCGACCCGATCCCGCTTCGAGGAGCGGAGTGTGCTATTGTAGGCTTTCCTGAGCAATGAGAGTAGATCTGACCACCACGGTTTGAACCTGTAGGTGATCTTCTTCAGCGGGGTGTGCAACGCAAGCTGGGCCGTAACCCTGTTCAGGTTCGTCTTGAACCAGATGTCGAGGGACCGGGTGGTAGGGAGGGAGGAAACACCCTATATAACGGTGGACTTCAGAGAGGATTCCAGAGCAGGCCAGTCCGTCAGGGCCCAGTTGGGAGATGGGGGGGGGGCTCGAAAGAGCGGAGCTTCGAACCTAAGGACGATAGGAATGTGGTCAGAGCCAGTGGAGGGGAGCGGGTCGGACCACTCTGTAAAATATGGTGCGAGGGGAGGACAAGCCAAGGCAAGGTCTGGGACGCCCCGGCGCCCTATGAGAGACTTAGAAAAACGAGTGAAGACTCCAGGGGTATTGAGGAGGGAAAATCCCATCTCTGTCGCCCTGTCAAAGTAGGGGGTCCAGGTTGCTATCTCATCCTCCTTGAATTCCCTAAGGGGGTCGGAGGTGGGGTGGTGGATGTTCAGGTCTCCCAGAGTTAGGGTAGGTTGAGGGGCTGCCGGGAAGACGATGTCTGCGGGAACAGAGCGAGTATGGTTTCAGCGACCCTTGGTGCTATAGGAGTTGACTATTGTGAACTTAGGCGTAGAGGGGTTAAAAAAGCCGTCAGGGGTGAGGAGGTCAATCGCCATGACATCTCCCCTGTCGAAAAACCTGGGCAGGAGGAAAACAGTAGACAAAAAGGAACTATATACATAAAAGGCAACACGGGGCTTACATCCTCCGCTGGTTCGGGGGGAAAACACAGAAAACATTCTAAAAGAGGGCAGTTTGCCCCTATAGACCAGGGGGTCCTGTAGGGCAACAATGGAAGGAGGTTGGGCCAGTTGCATGAAGGACCCGAAGTGAGAAAGAAATACATCCCAGCTCCAGAGGTAGTTGTGCTGAACTAGTGTGAAGGGTCTGAGGGGGGGGGGAGAGACCTGCTCGCCGCCCCACTACGGATGGTTGTGCTGCATTAACAGGCCAGGCCCGAGTGGATTCTGCTCATAGGTGAAGGGCTAATGGTCTCTCCGGGGAGGAGCGACCGTGTACCTTGGGTGGGCTGTAAAGGGGCCTGAATCGCCGTCGTCCTTCTGGTCCATGCAGTAGCCATTTCAAACGCCGACTGGAGTGAGCGGGTAGGTGAAGGGGGGGGCGAGACGACCAGCTCGTCGGTGGCTTTTTCCATATCGTCTGTGGTGATGGGCGGGGGAATAGTCCCGGCGGGAGCGTATGAACGCCTGAGAGGGGGCGGCAAGGGACGGCTTCGCAATGCAGATGAACGGCAGTGTGGGTCCCTCCACAGTTGACACAGCGGGGCAGCGAGGAAGAACAGCAGCCAGGAGTAGCCTTAAGGTTGCCACCTCCAGGGCAGCTGGGATTGGGGCATCTGTGTGCTGCTCGGGTGTGCTTGTGTTACGGGGTAGCTAACACGGTAGAATTCTGGGCTAACCAGGCCGAGGATATTCGAGACAACGGAATATAGGTCAGGAAGGCTCAAGAAGAACTGTTTGATAAAGTAATAGAAGAATATCGTAATAACTTATAATATTGTTAAGGTCTCTTCTCCGTTGCTTGATGATGTTCTCAACCATCGGGGAGAGCCCTACTATTTATACTAATGTTCACGCTAC
>Ga0307517_10005401_pt1 | contig 19290 bp, 13 predicted proteins | sample 23_EM_MG_FD_194515 | JGI IMG/M metagenome (GOLD analysis project Ga0307517, IMG submission 194515) | Populus trichocarpa ectomycorrhiza microbial communities from riparian zone in the Pacific Northwest, United States - 23_EM | ecosystem: Host-associated > Plants > Roots > Unclassified | place... | reverse complement strand
AAAAATTACAAAAACGAGGATCAAAATTAATATAAAAATCAAATTCTAAGGAATGAAATTGAAAAAAAAAATATTCAAAAAAAATATAGCAATCAAAAGTTTGAGGATTAAATTTGATATAATCAACAAATAATATGATATTTCTAAAATTTTTATAATTTCTAGAAAATGTTTTTCGCCCAAAATAAAAAAAAACACTTTTTTGAAAACCAAACTAATTTTTTTTTATTAAAAAGTGTTTTTCGTTGAATAATTTTTTTAATAACAAACAAATACAAAAAAATTTAAAAAATAATTTCTAAAAAATCTCTTTTCATCAAACAAACAAGATAGAAATCCCCTTATAACCTTTTACCTCTAGTTCATTAGAATTTGAAACACGTTTTTATCTGTAACTTCTTGTAAATTCAACGTGATTTTAGTGATATTTTCCATGGAATCCTGTATATATATATTTTTTTAAGATTTTCGCTTAATCCAACAAAACAATCGCTATTTTATATAATTTTAAAGAAAAGTAAAAATTTAAAAATAAATAAAGATTTTTTTTTTGCAAGCCGTTTATTTTTATATTTTAAATTAATTTATTTAGTATTTTTAAATTATTTTAATGTAGTGATGTTAAAAAAAATAATAAAATATTATTTTAATATATTTTTAAATAAAAAATATTTTTAAAAATAACTGTCGGTCTCAAATACTATGATGTAGCTGGCGACAGGTCTTCTCCAGATATTCAAGGATTGCGTGCGAAGGATGACGAGTAGGCGATAGGTTGCTAAAACTCTCCTGCAGAGGCCAGAGGGGATGCCAGTCGTGACTTCTATCACGTGCGTTTGTGGGCTCCCGTTCAAATTACTAGAGGAGTTACTCGCTTTTTCAACAAGAGAGGCCCAAAAGAAATCACTGAAAAGAATGGCTTTCATGCGCATCAAATCCTCGAAGGAAGAGGCCGTGTTGCTCAAAGCATTAGTTGGATCAGGTTATAAATCCTTGATATTTCTTGGCTGTTGATAATGCACACATTTCCTTGAAATACACTGGAAGGAATTGTTCAGTGAATCAAAAACATGCCATTCATCCTAAGGAAAGAAAGAAGACACAGGCACCGTTTTCATATATTAGGTCGCTGTGCTCTAAACCAAATATCTGTGCCTACTAATATTGGATTCGTGGTCCTGCCTAAACCACGTATACTGCTCCATCTTTTACCACTCATTCAATATCATGGGGGCGACCGTAAAGATTTTCTGTGGTTTTTCCGATCACTGGAGTTGTCTAAGACAATCTTCTCCTCTTTATCAGTGAGAGCACTGCAATGAGTACGATAGGTATTATATTGATTAGCATCACCGGAGAAAAAGAATATGCAAAACAAGTTTTTGCATGTTCCTGAATCATCACATAACATAACAAAAAAACCCAAACAGCTCAGGCTGTTTACTGTGGAAATGAAACAGTAGATTCAGTTGTGCTATAAATGATGAATGATGCCCAACAAGAGGACAGATGAGTTACCATGCACACCACTAAAAACAGAGATTTCCTCGAATGTTGATCACAGCCAACAAAAGGCTGCTGCACAGAACCGACGATTATACTAGCAGGGAGGTCATTTGAGTCCCAAGAAATTCTGCAATTAGTTCCTAACCACCAAATAAAATGGAGGACCACATGACATATAAACGAATTATTCCATCACCTAATTGCGAATATTCTACAGCTGGGTTAGTCTGCCGGCTTCTATTAATCAATGAAACCCAAAATCAAAGATTTTCTCAGATGTTGAGATGCAATCAATGAATACATATAAAAGGACGCACAGAACCTTCAACTATATTTGGGTTCCAAGTAAATTTGCAATGAGATCTTAACCACCGTATATTTATCACTAGTGATGTGGATGACATGACAGATTAATGGATTTCTCCAAGACCTAGTTGTGGATATTCCAGGTTAGCCAAATTCAGCAGTTTCAACTTTGGAGACCCCAGACCGAAGGAGATTAAAAAGATAAGAGCAGTTTTTATCTATTGCGCCAATCTAAAAACAGAATTTCAGAAACAGACCTGTCATAAAGCCCAGCACCAGCATCATATCCTTCCGGATCTTCACCATTTGAGTCCGACCTGAATATTATGGAAGGCTTGCTATATAGGCCTATATTCTTACTCAGATAACCAGTACCTGGAAACCAGATTCATATTTGAGTTTAGAAGGTAACATGTGTATACGATTTTCTTTAATCACCTAAATTTAGTAAGCTGACATGTTAACTAAAAACCGATAAAGATAACCTAGCCTTCATATCGAGGAAAAAGGAGCATATAGTGAAGGCATATAAAGAGGATATGGAATCACAAAGGGAAACTTCAAATTGCATTTTTTTGGCAAAGAAGCTCATGGCTCGTCCAGGATATGCCCCCACCAAAGTCTCTCCCAAGCCCTTCACAATCTTTGTTTGGATTGACAGAATCAGATGAGATACCCGACCCTGTACTTAAAACAGAAAGAAAAAGGCTTGTATCTCACAGGTATACCCGATAAGGGATTCTTTGTTTGAATTACAAAAGCATAATCACCGCAAACGACTTCTTGGATCAATACAGCCATGCATAGATTCTCATGATTCAAGTTGGCTTTCCTACAACTAACATATGCTATTTCATTCCATTCCATTTTGAAGCCCAAACCTGTGGAGAAATAAAAACAATTATATCCCCTGTAAATGGAATCGCTTTTCTTTTTTCACCTGAAAATCACTGTAGCAGATTATGCCAATCCAAAAAACTTCAGTAATGCTCTAACCTTATGAAATTCATGTTGAGTTCTGTTGTTTTGAGAATTCACAGAGGAAGATTTGAGCTCCTCTATGCATTAGCCCATAACCTCTCATATATGTCACACACACTGGCATGCACACACAAGAATTTATACCAAATACAAGAGAAAAAAATTATATTTGCGGGGCCTAAGGAATGACACTGTCGCTCCAAAATAGATCAGAAAATGGGAAATTAGCCATGCTGTCCACCCAAAAAAATAATGAATTGTGACCCTCAAAAACGAACCACATGATACAGCAGGAGTTCTAGGAAAAGATACCATCTTTATAGCTTGCCAAGCACAAGTCCACCTTTTATCGCTTTCATCACCAGGCCAGGATACTCTTAATTTCTCATGTTGCTTTTAAGTTCATAAATCTACCAAGAATTTCAAACTATAACAAATTCCTAATGAAAATAGAAATTTTGATAACACACACCCGTTAAGACACCTCGAAGAGTTTTTTCTTTCAAAGGAAGACAAAATTTCTGTAATCATTAAATCAACTGAACTTCCACAAGGAGTAATTGATATTAAGAGTGACACTTGTTAGGAGATGAATAAATAAAGCATGTGATATCAAGGCAATAGGTTGTAACCTGCAGTTAGCTAGATAACTTATTATCAGGTGTTCATAAGTCAGAAGTCTGTGGCATCATTCAACGATAACCATTACTGACAGAAACCATTTTATAGGAAATAAGCACACGTACGTATGAGTAATCGGTCAAATCATAAAAAAAATAGTACCAAAGACAAAGTGCACAGATTTGTTGAATAGCATCTCGTATTGCTTGCAGTTTAGTAACATTTCCACCCAAAGAAAGTTTTTAAAAGCTTGAAATGCTTTTTGCAATATCCTGAAAGATAAATTAGGGCATCAAAACTGAGAAACAGAGAGCAAAACCAAATACTTCTTGCATTAACAGGGAGCAATGACATAGTATGTCTCACTTCAGCAAAGTATGCTGATGCCACCTACTTCACTGAACATTTTGTAGTTGGGGAGAAAATTTAAAGTGAAGGGCTTAGCTTGAATATTGAAAAGGGCACTGACCCAGTTAGTGGATACAAAACAATAAAGCTAAAGTGTGATGGTGGCTGAGAGTTTATTTATTAGAGATATCAAAGAAGCACTCTTGAATTAGTCATACTATGCTTCTGTTTAATCTTCTCTGTCTTTAATCTGGAGGATTCCTGATCTCCACCTTGTACATTTTTCTTTCTTTCTAACAGAATCTCTTCCTCTAGAAAAATATCTGATCCAGCAGTTCCCACTAGGGATGTTTGTCATGTAGTTTCTGGTTGGCCTAAACCAATGTCATTCTTGAGCATAAGCTAGCAAGCATCTATTCATTTTCCTGAGAGAAATCGCAACTGTTTACGGTCTAGCTTCTGCCAGTATTCTATGATTGCTTGTTGACAACTTATTGGAACTAATTGAAAATCAAGAGTGCATCTCCATTGATATTATCCAGAAAGAGGAAGGACGAAAGTTGGAATTACAGAGAAAGGAAGTTAAGAATTTACGTATATTATAGTTTTGTGAACTTTGAAAGGAACTCAACTCCATTTACCTCCTCGTCTCCCGGTACTCCAATAGTATTCACTAACTGCTGCCAGGGGGAAGAAGTACATTTTATAATGTGTGTGTGTGTGGTGTTAAAAGGCAGCACAATTGATTATTGGAGCCATAGAAGGTAACCGTGTTTATGAGGCAACAGCAACTATCTGCAGATCTGGCAAATTGACAATCAATCCACAGCATACCTGCAGCGCACTCAATAACTAAAATCACTGAGCACTCTAATCATGTTTCAGATATCAAGATAGGGTGCAACAATAAGTGCACCATGCTCAGGAGGCTTTAACTCTCGACACATTATAACAGGCTTGTGGTTGCACGAGGTATATTACCAATACAAGGGTCAACATGTAAAGCCTCATTACTGAACCTGCCTAAGATTCAAGCATTGTGATATAGGCAGCTGTATTTGGCTGTCAAGCTCCTAACTTTTAAGTTTGCAAGCAAGGAAAGACACATCATAACAGGAGCCAAAAAAAATTAAATCTGTTCATATGGGCATCCATCATATAGGCAAGACTAGTTATCAGAATTTAAACTTGAGCCTAGGAAATTCTTATGCTTTCTCATACTTGAGCTACTTCAGTGCTGGTAAACTAAATGAATAAAAACCCATTTCATAATGATGAAAATATCACGATGTATAAGTCACACAGCATCTATGATAAGCAAATATTAGTAGCGCATAAAGATTGAAAGACCAGAAAGGACTTTCCCTCTTAAAAGTGATATTACCTAGTTAACATCTTCTGATAAAACAGTCTCGAAGGTTCCAAATGGGAGGGCAACGGAATCGGAATCTTAATCCATGATGAAACCCTTTTTCTTAGTGTCTATTTTGTATTGTGGTGCAAAGTGTTTTTCACTTGAAAATATATCAAAATGTTTTTTTTTTCAGTTTTTTTTATATTAGTATATCAAAATCATCTTAAAACATTAAAAAAATATATTAATTTAATGCTTTTTCAAGGCAAACACACTTTTGAAAAGCACCTCAAACTCAAAGCATGCACTCCCAAACGGAGATTTAAGAATTTGACACTGCAAGATTTTGTACCAACCTGCACAAGGCAATATTAGAACATCCTTGCTTTAAAGACTTATCAACTGTGTTGTAATTGTTGACAACAACTTACACCCACTGTTGGAAAAATCAGATGAGCACAGCTGACCCAGCTTGATTATGTGTCATCATATTAAAATAAGATATGTACACAAACACTTCAAATAAATATATTTAGACATCATTTTGTAGTTTCTCAATATTATTGGCTTTGTGTATAAGTCAACGTTTCTTCCGGTACAATTTGATATCATTTAACTGATGAAGTCTAGTAATTTGACAATTTGTTATTCAGGAAATGAAATTCCAAGTTAGTTGTCAGAATTAGAAGATGGGGGGCCTTCTAAACGTATGTAGTCATACATGATTCCTTGGAAAGGGCTGGTGGCCATAGTTTGAGTCAAGAAAATAGTATTATCCTCTTCCACGAGCTCAGAACCTGGCACTTCTATGTTGTAAAGCCAATAGAGTCCATGAATTCCATGTCTCATAATTGTGTTGTCATGCCCAATTACTCCAGTTGACCATGGATTTGTTTCTAGACTATTGATGCGAACCTTAAGAATAAATTAATATAGGTGATTAAATAGTAAATTATATCCGGATAAACCAAAAGGAAATGAAAGGAGTTACAAAAGAAGAAGAAGAAGAAGGAGAAGAATGATACCTGCAATTCAGCAACATTTGCAGTTGCAAGTGCTAATCGTAGTTTGTATGATCCACTGTTTTGTACATTGTCAAGTTTGAACTTGATCTGCCATGTAGTTCCTTGATATGAATTGTCATCTTTCTTCCTGAAATGCTTAGAAAGCTTGTTAATTGAGAAAAAAACATCAAACCCCATGAACAACAGAGCTACAGATGACGATCATTTTTATGATGCAAGTGTCTTGGATTCATTTCCCTCTCAAAAATTTGTCTGTCAATCTGATGAAGAAAAACATGTAGGATGAATCAAACCTTGTAACTTGAGCGAAGAACCAATCTTTTGCGTAGTCACTTGTACCAACCGTGTAAACCAAATCTTCATCAGGGTATAAATCTGCATACCTTTCCCATAATCCGTACTGCCTGAACCTGAGAAGAGAAAAGAAAATGAAGATTTCAAGTGTAAATTATCTCTGAAGATTTCACATTAAACCATATGTTAACAATCAACTCCCATAATTTAAATGAGTAAATTATCTGCATTAAGGGGAGAGAACCTGTCAGGGTGATTGACATAAAGTTCATTGATATACTTAGGATCGGGGTCAGGAACGTAGAATTCTGCGGCAGAACGGTTCGGTATGCCTATTTCCCACAATGTAGGGCCATCTCTCGGGGGCTTGTATATAACATCACCCAAGTCCAGATCACAACCTGCCACACAGTGAAATGGACAAATCCTAAAGCATCGGAATTTAAAAGGTAACTCATATTGGCAGGAAAGACGTTCATTAATTATGACAGAAAACCGCACCTGGTGTTATGGTAATAACTTCATCATTTCGGTAATCTCCAATAAAACCAGGAATCCATGCATAAAGATTATAGTCACCAGTTCTTATATCGTTAATGGAAAAATATCCTTCTGGATCTGCCTTAGTCCAGAACTGATAGCCCTGGAAAATGAACCACATGTATAAGAACATAATGATATTCCGAAGTAATGAGGCTAACTTGTCTTGCTCTACTTTGACAATTAATCGGAAAATGAGCTGTTTTATTCTGGACAGTTTTGTCTAGATCTTTGAACTAGCTTATTAAACAGTCTCAGGGTAATTAATAAAGATTAACATAGAGCTAAAAAGGGCATAAATTATTTCTTCAGTAGTGACAGAATAAATTTACCTTGCATTCTCTTTGCCATGATCCAATATCTCCTGGAGGTGCCAACCCCACACAGGCACCATTGCCTGGTATACAGTAATCACTAATAAACCTAGACAAATTTAGTTATTACATCAAGCTCAGATTAAATACATATCAAGCCTTCAAATTAAAGCCTGGAAAATGAATATCTCTACCTGTCTTGAACTTGCAATCGACCATTGACGCAACCACGTTGTTCTGATGATGGAAAATCCTCTGAAGCTGGGAAACTGTAGGGCCAATTCTGAACTTCAATTAACATCTGAATATTTAACGTGCATTAGTCCTTGTTCATTACAAGATTTTAGTAGCATAGTTTGTCTAGGAAAAGGAATATGGAGTTTCTTTGAGTCTTAGACCTGTTTCTTGGCATCCTCCCATAGCCAACGTGGTTCATTTTGATCATCCAACAAAGTATTGAGATAGATAAAAACAGGGCCAAAAACTTTCTTCCATGGCTCACCCGGTTTTAGTTTCAGCACCATATCCTCCCCTGAATAATGGGCACTAAGAAACATCTGATTTTAAAACATTTTAATTAGGTACATGAGCTGGATATCAATCCTTGAAGAAAAGTTCCAAGTGAGAACATAAATCACTGCTAAACATCTTAGTCCTAGAGCGGAAGATCTCCATTTTTTCTTAGAGTCCAAACTACTTACAGCAAGACTGATGGGACCAACATGAGAGCTAAGGTTTTGCTTTAGAGGTCCTCCAGATCGGAACTCATTGCTGGGTGTGATTTGCCAGAATCCAACGGGGGGGTTGAAGCATATCCATCCATGAACCTGAAGATCTTTATTTTCGCATGAGTATTGGTATTTATCATCCACCTGCACTTCATTACAGTCAAAACTGAAATGAATATATATGATGACGTGATCATTTGAGGTCAGAGTAACTTCAATTGAGAAGAAATTAAGGAATTCCTTATAGTGAATTTACAGCAGCCTATTTGTTTGTGTGACACTAGCCCTGCTTCTTGGCGATAACAATTAGTACACAGCAGATAGTTGTGTAAAACTGTTAAACATGGAGGGAGGATTGTGAAGAATTATTACCTCTCCTTTGAATTCAGCCTCCACAGGATTGACAAGTAGGACGGCTTCAGGGTAAGCAAGGGGTTCGCCTCTTTTTGGTAACCGGTCCTCTGGTAATGGCATGCATCTTTGCCTGTTATCGGCCACTGCCATGTAGTGAAACCTATTTGCTCAAAACAAAAGAAATCACTTTAAAGTTCACTTTCTTTTGCTTTAGATATGGTTTATAGAGCTTGAATCCATCCTAAACGCAGTTAGTAGGCTTGATAACTACTGAAGTGACTAGAATTGCGGACACAATTTTATTACAGAATAAACTAGAGTAAACTTCCGTACTTGTCCTTCCTAAGCTTGAATACAATCCTGGTCTGGGGAAGGTTGAAAGCGGGCCATTCCTTGAAGTGCTCATAAATGGCATAGGAGTAGAAGCCAGAGGAATTACGAAGCATAATAAACCTGAAAAGCCATCGTTATTGTTAACATTAACACAAGCCTAGGTCGCCAGCTTTTTTAACCTTTGTCACGTCTACTGAGATGAAAATATAAACCAGTGCCAATTACCTCTTGTCTATGTTCAGGGGAGCAAGCTTGCCCTCTAGTGAAGGATCCCACATTCTAGTGAATGAGATTTCTACTTGTTCCTCATTTTCTACCACCACTCTAAAACTTTCTCCTTTAATCCTGAATGGTGGCACATACGAGGAAGAACTTAGGTAACTATAACATTTTGGTACCAAACTGAAAGAGGAAATGTGACAAGAAGGAATTGGAAAAATGAAGTGAATGTAGCGAGTAACAAGGCAAATAACTCGGAATGAAAAACCCAGAAACATCATTATGGAACCAGTTAAAAAGAAAAGCAATTTCATACGCATCGGATGTTCCTGTGGTTCCTGTGCTTCCTTCTTTACTCCATACAAGATCCCAATATCTGCATATTCCGACCAGTAGTATAAATATCTGGCAACTGAACCCACAGATAAATATCGTGATTTATGTTTAAATGCCATGTACCCTCTATTGGATTCATCATTGAGAACTTCAAGTAAATTGCTGATGCCATTATATTGTATTCCAGTGACAATTCCCTCTGGTTTGGATAACGTGACTTGGAGTATGCCATTATCCATCACCACCTGCTTGCATTAAACAACAAATTTCCTCAAGTGTCACGTACAAAATTCAGACCAATCCCATTTTACTTCATATTTGCATCTTTCACAACTTATGGTTGCACGTAAAAGTGAGAAACATAGAAAAAAAAACGCAAAAGATAAAAGAAAAAACAAGGCAGCATGCAAATCGAATTACATGACGTTCTTGGATATGCAACTGCACCCCTTGGTTTGACATGATGGAGCTCTTATGAAGCTGTGGAGCCTCTCTGAGGTATAACGATTTTGATCTTGTAACTGAGGCAGCAGTTAATTTTCTAAGCAAACACAAGCACGGGCCAATATAAAAGGTCTGATCTCAAGTCTTACCTCTTCAATCTTAATGCAAAGGATTGAGGTTATATGACTTGTAAGAGATCCATATATAATTGCCTTTAGTTCACTTAGACTAGGGGCCAAGCATTCTTTACGAGCTTGGTGTCTTTGCAAATTCTTTACTCAGTCGTCACCACTGCTTGGCGCATTATAGAACCTTTCAAGATCCGCCATGTGCAAAAGTCATTGGCACACATCAGAAGTCATCGACATTATACAATGTGTGAGCCTAACGCCACAACCAGTGCTTAGGGGCCTACAGGATATGGATGATATCATGATGCTAACTAAGGCTTGTAACACCATGAAATACACATGAAGAAGATATGATCTGTTCAAATTGTTTAATGTGTTTATAATATCACAAGCATGCGTGTAGAATTTGTCAAAGGGAATCTGTCTTGTAACCTTTATTTTGCTTGATTCTCAAAATGGCTGGGAAGCACAATCGAGAGATGAGGAATTCTACCGTGATGATATTGGGACTGAAGCTAATGTTATCTTTCGTAAGTAGAGCTAACCAGTATAAAGATAGATAAATAAGATTTTAAAAATAATTTTATATTATTTTCTCATATTTTTTTTTAAAAATTGAAATTTATATAGATTCATATTATTTTATATGAATTTAATTTTCAATGAACAAAATAGAAATAGTAAAATTTGATATTACTATTTGATCATTAAGGTTTTCATAATTTCAATTAAAAAATCTAAGTTATTAAGAGCAAGATAAAAAATAATTTTTTATTATAACACGTGGCCTCTCCAAAGTCCAGTGAAGGAACTAGGATTCATAATCACAAGGCTCAAAAAGTCTACTAAACACCCAAGCCCACCCCTTAGCGAGTCTCGTTGCTCTGTTTGAGAAGGCCCTAGTTCATGATTGGATTTCTTTCTCTCTGAGTATTCTTAAGCACGTTTCTGCTCCTTTTGGCGAGTATTCCGTTTAATTTACACAATCACTTTATTTCTGGATGATGAATGAATATCAGGAGGGTATATGAGATTTTGATAAGTATTATGGTTTAAAGTGTATTTTTTATTAGAAAATATATTAAAATAATATCTGAGATTTTGATAAAGATTATGGTTTAAAGTGTATTTTTTATTATAAAATATATTAAAATAATATTTTTTTAAAATTATTATTAATTTCAACATGTCAAAATGATATAAAAATATATAAAAAATTAATTTAAAATAAAAATAAAATTTAAAATTTTTTAAAAACACGATTTGAATCATATTTCTAAACATTATTTTAATGATTTTAAGCGAGAAAAATATGAGTAGCATTTTTATGCCAAGTTCGGACGAATTTTTACAGCATCCTCCACTTCAATTCAAATCACACTTTCCCAAGAAATAGAGGGTAGCATTTCAATTATTATTATTATTTATTATTATTGTTTTGTCACCAACATAAAGGAGTGCTGGGAACCTAACACAGGAATCACCCAATAATTAACTAAATTGGATATGCAGTAAGGTAGCGTGTCATTGGCATATATTGACATAAAACTCTTATACAGTTTTATGACATATAACGGGGAACTATCACATATTGAAGAAGTGGTATTACCAAGGAAGAAGGAAAGACGTTCATTACAAAAGATTAAAAAAAAAGAATAAAGGAAAAGAACAATAAATTCCTTGTGCAAACATTCCAAGTTGATGTTTTATCCTTCCTGTCGAATGTCGAAGAAAGATAAAATCAAAGTGTCTCCTTGGAATCAGGTGGTGGAGGGCCTTCTAAGCGAATATAATCATACATGATGCCCTGCAAAGGGCTGGTTCTAGGTGTTTGTGTCAGAAACACGGTATTTTCTCCTTCCACAAGCGTAGTGCCTGGCACATCTACATTGTAAAGGCGGTAGAGGCCATGGACTCCATGCCTTGCTATTGTGTTGTCATGCCCAATTTCTCCGGTTGAAAAATGGGGAGGATCTATTTTTGGATCGTTTATCCTAACCTTTTAAAATAAAAACAGTGTCAAACCACAGGCAAAGAAAGTTGGAGGAAAAAACATTGAAAGTAATCATACAAGAGAGTTCTATCGATTGTCAAGTCCATACTTGCAGTTCTGCAACGTTGGCTGTTGCCAGTGCCAATCGTAACTTGAACGCGCCGCTTTGATCTACATTGTCCAGCTTGAACCTGATTTGCCATGTCGTTCCTTCTAATGTACCGTCATCTTTCTTCCTGCAGTGCACTAAACATCAAGCCCAAATGCCTTGCATCTATTTTGGAACAACCATTAGCTCATAGTGGACACGAATTATCCGCTAGCTAAGCATTAGACTATCATTTTCATGGCGACAGACCATGTGACAGGGCAGGACGGGCTCATCAGAGAATTTGTTACATCTTTGGACGATTTATTTGTTGTCCATAGGTTTGTCATGGTAGATAGACAACGCAAATATGTGACTTGATTAGTGAAATTGAAACCCAGTATGGTAGAGTTGAACCTGTTTACTTGAGCGAAAAACCAGTCTTTCTTGTAGTCACTGTGACCAACTTTGTATACCAGATCCCCATCAGGATATAAATCAGCATACCTTTCCCACAGCCCATACTGTCTAAACCTGAAAATATAAAAGAACAGTCAGAACTTTACCGAACATCACAGCAACGATCAATGAATTGCCCTTGTAGTTTGTTCCTGACAGTTAAAATAATAACAAGGGCTAACCTGTCAGGATGGTTGATGAAAAGTTTGTTAATATACTTTGGGTTAGGATCAGGAATGTAAAACTCTGCAGCAGATCGATCAGGTATGCCTATTTCCCACACTGTTGGACCATCTCTTGGAGGTTCATATACAAGATCACCAACATCGATTTCACAACCTGCCTTGCATGTTATCAGACAATGTGCTGGATGATGTATACTACAGAATTGAGGATGTTAACGGAGTGAAGCAGATTGTGAAATATTAAGACCTGCAGTTACTGTAATAACAGTATCATTACGGTAATCGCCGATGAAACCAGGAATCCATGCATAAAGATTGTAGTCGCCAGTGCGTATATCGCCAATACAGAAAGAGCCGTCCCCATCTGTTTTGGTCCAGAATTGGTATCCCTAATAAGCATAAGATTTAAGATCCACTTGATAGCATGATGAATAAGCTACGCTGAAAATTGATTTATTGATGAAATAGTCTATGTTGTCTTGAATTGATCTGTTTAAGATGCTAGGAAAATTAGATCACCTTGCATTCTCTTTGCCACGATCCAACATCTCCTGGCGGTGCTAGCCCCACATAAGCATCATTAGCAGCTATGCATTCATGGCTTATATACCTACCAAGCCCATACATAGAAGGTTCATTTCATTTCCCTGGCATGGGAAAATAATAGCAAAAGAGGGCAACGAACTACTTTAAGAAATCCTAGGGGTATTAGACAACTCAAGGAAAAGGAAAAGGCTCATCTAGAGAACCAAAAATGCTGTCGTTTTTCCAGAAATTGAAGTCACAAGGAACTAAGAAGTAAATACCTATCTAGGACTTGTAATCTGCCACTGATTTTACCACGTTGATCGGAGCATGGAAAATCTTCAGAAGCTGGGAAGCTGTACGGCCAACAGTGGACTTCCTTCAAATACTAAGATAGAAATTTGTGTTATTGCCTGTAGGATAAGAAGCCAAAAACCTCCCGGTTCATTCTGAATGTATCAATACATAAATAAAAGTTCTATGCTTTGAACCTGTTCTTTAGCATCATCCCACAGGGAAAGTGCATTATCTTTATCCATAACAGAGTTAAGATACATAAAAACTGGTCCAAAAACCTTCTTCCACGGTTCACCTGGGTTGAGTTTTAGCACAAGGTCCTCTCCAGCATAATGAGCACTGAGAAACATCTGGTTGTGCGTGGCAATAATTAGAGGTTACATCAATTTTCATACTAATTTCTGAGGCATTTACGAAGTTATCACATGAAACGCACATCTATGTTGTCTGTGACCAAATTAAAAGTCTAACTAAAGCTTTAAAGTATATGACTGATGCGATTATTCTGCTTAGCAGGCAAATCAAATTAAGAGTGCAATGAGTGACTTACTGCGAGAGTATAGGGTCCAACATGGGAGGTAAGGTTCTGCTTGAGTGGTCCACCAGATCGGAACTCACTGCTAGGTGTGATTTGCCAGAACCCCGTGGGTGGATCAAAGCACATCCACCCATGAACATGGAGATCTTTGTTCTCACATGAGTATTGATACTTGTCATCTACCTGCAAATAAGAAATTTAGATGTCACCCATTTGTAAGATCATAACACAAAACTATGGGCATCTGTACACATCTTAGAGTTTAGATATCAGGATTCCAGATTAGTAATTGATCATCAGTGCCGGCTAATTAACTGATGGAGAAGCAAATTCAAAATAGGATGATGGTGGAATAGGTACCTCTCCTTTGAACTCTGGCTCCACTGGGTCAACAAGCAAGACTGCTTCGGGAAAGTCTAGGGGCTCACCTCTTTCAGGTTGCCTGTCATCAGGAAGTGGCATGAATCTTTGCCTGTTGTCTGCTACGACCATGTAGTGAAACCTATAAGCCCCCATAAATTCCCATTGTTAGTTAATTACTAATTCACTTAAATTAACACAACCTCCAAATCCCCACAAATATTTCAGGCTCATTAAAAAAAAGTAAATGTTGATAAGCTGTATATAATATCTGTACTTGTCTTTTCTGAGCTGGAAGACAATTCTGGTTTGCGGGAGGTTGAAGGGAGGCCAGTCTGCTAAATGCTCAAAAATGGCATAGGAATAAAATCCTGAAGAATTCCTAAGCATTATGAACCTGAAAAAACACATCACAGCACCATTTCTTACGAACCACCAACTTTTTTGACCAACACTGAATATGTGATTTACGTCGGGGTGACGTTTGTTTTTTTTAATATTTATTTACGAGGAGAACTTAAATAGATAGTTCAGGAATGCACCTTTTGTCCAAGTTTAAGGAAACGAATTTGCCTTCAAGGGAGGGATCCCATGTTCTTGTGAATGAGATTTCTACTTGCTCTTCATTTTCCACTATAACCCTAAAAGTTGTTCCTTCAAACCTGCGTGTTTAGATAGTCGAAATGAGGCTATAACCTAGAAGAAGAAGAGCGTATTTATGGCTTGTTCATGTAGATAGAAAGTGGACGTACACGTCAAAAGTTCCTGTTGTTCCTGTGCTTCCTGCTTGACTCCAAACAAGGTCCCAATATCTGATCCAATCCAACACAGCAACAATTTTTAATCAACTAACTTGTAGACTCTTGCTTTTGTCAGAAAATTTGGCTTCCCAGTTGGATGCATAGGAAATAATTTTGTGTACTCATTTATGGTTCAACATTTTAAAAAGTTCAATAAATATTATTTTATTTTAATATAAATGGTGTCACATACATACCCTCTGTTAGTTTCCAAGTCAAGAGCTTCAAGCAAATTGTCTATACCATTATACTGAATGCCAGTAACGATTCCTCCTGGGTTTGATAGTGTGACTTGAAGAATGCCGTTATCCATAACCACCTGCATAACCAGAATGCCCCACCTATAATATTTTAAATTATACTATCAAACGAGTATATGAACGAAGTTCTTATGAAGTAAACTACTTACATGCTGATCTTCAATGAGCAACTGCACCCTTGGAGTTGACATGATATTGAGCTGGACTTATTTGCTGTCTTCCACAAACAAAGAAGTGAAAAGGAAACAAATTTATAGCGAGCAGCCCAGGCGCTACGTACAAAGATATCAATTTTAAGAGGGGAAGTCGTGTTCATATACTGTTACTGCTTAGAAATTTGGACGTATGTATACAAGTGTAAAGGCTTGAATTATAGAGAAAGTATTCTTTTCCTTGAAGGATCACTTACTTTTGTCACCTCCAACATGTTGGTGAGTTTGATTCAGTCGTGCAAGAGTCGCTAAGTAGGAAACCACAGTATAGAATATTATTAAGGCCATAATTAGAAAAGAACTGATGGGAGGTATTGTTCTTCGTTGTTGAATTCATGGCGTATCTAGTCTCCCTACTTTTAATTTTATCTGTATTTGGTCCTTCTAGCTAGTTTTTATCCTAATGCCATCCCTCACTCCTTTGTTTCTGTATCTGCAATCATTCTATCCTAATGCCATCCCTCATTCTATAATTTTTTAATTTTAGTTCATTTCAATTGTTCATTAACTTGGCAACGAGCAGCATTTTGAGGCTCTACCTTGTAACGTGGCCCTTCATAAGCTTATTCCCAGATAGCTGAAGAGAAGTCACATTACGATCACGAAATAAACTAAAACAACTTTATCTTTCTGTTTTTTCAGTGCTCACATGTTATATTGGAATGTTTTTATATATTTGGGTTTGTTCCGCTTCGCTTGCTCTGGCGTTTGTGCCATGACAAAGCTTATTTCTACCTTAAAAAAAAATAAAAATGCTGTAATGAAATGCAGTTACAGGGTTCTGTTAAAAAAAGAAAGAAAATAGACTAAAATTGATAGCATGAAAAAAGAGTTGCTTTATGCATTTTCACTGTTTAGGAGGCACGTCATTTTACACTTTGGTCTCTTTTTTTCAAAACTTCAATTTCAATCATCAAACTTTTTTTATTTTACATTTCAATCCCTACTAATTGATAGATGAGAGAATAGTACTGCTGTGGAGGGACAGGAGAGAAAAAGCTTTCATACAATCACGTTTCGACTACCAAAAACTCAATCTTAATGTTAATAGGTTAGTACTCTTGGCAAGAAAAGTTTAATGAAGGTTGTTTGTATCTTTAATAATACCAAAACTGAACAAGCACAGAGGAGTTTGATTTGATTTGAATTTTAGTTTTTAGGACAATGAAAATGTGTTTTGGCTTCAAAAATAAGATTATTAAAGTTCGAAGGTTTTTTTAAAAAAAACTTTTAGGTGAAAAAAGTTGAGAATTAGATTTTTAAAGTAAAAAAACTTCAATCCCAATTTTCTAATTATATAAAGTGATCATAATTCATTGCAGTAGATGATATGTCTTTTCACTATCTTAAAAAGCATGCATACTAGGCATTGTTTTTTAAGGCCTGGGCTAGATACTCCAGGCCTTTTTATATTATTTTTTTTAGATAAATAAATATAATGAATTTAAAAAATCATTCAATTATGTTATGTTTTATAAATAAGATTTGAGGTTTTTGTGGTAATATTTACAACTTTCTTTGAATATATATATATATATATGAAACTATACAAATAAGTTTTTTTAAAAAACTGTGCGTGAATACTCTCTCTATATATTATTTTTTAATATTATTTACATGGATTTATTTTATTTTTTTACACAACCACATAAAAATAATCGAAGCATTATTTTTTTATTTTTAATTGAAAATTTCTTTACATTTGAAAAATCATATTTTTGATAAAAAAAAAAGACATTTTTTTTATCCATATAGAAAAGAAATGAATGAATAACAAACAAGGAGTTTCAACTAAGAAAATAATTTTTGGTAATTTTGTTTATTTTATTTGGTGTAAGTTCTTATAATAGAAATAAAAAAATTATAATAACAATTAAAAAGAAGAAGAAAAAAGAAAAAACACAATTTAAAAGGAAGGAAAAGAGATCAAGAAGATGAAGGATCAAATAATATAATAGAAGATCATAAAAATGGGAAAAAGAAAAACAAAATAGAGATTCAGGTAAAATTAGAAATCATTATTCAAAGAGATCTTGCAAAATAAACAAGGAAATAACTTAATTTCTTACATAAAATTCTCAAATTAGAAATCATTATTCAAGAAGAAAATAATATAAAAATCTTTCAATATTTGTTTTTTTTTAATTATATTCTAAACAATATAGACAGGGATAAGAAAACCGTGGAGAGGAAGACATTAGCCAGCCATAGCAGAAATACTCTAGAGTCTAGACATTAGAAAACACTACAGACAAAGAGACTTAGCTGTCTTCCACAGACAAAGAAGTGAGAAGGAAACAAATTTGTAGCGAGCAATCCAAGCGCTACAAAGATATCAATTTTAAGAGGGGAAGTCTTGTTCGTATACTGTGACTGCTTAGAAATTTGGACAAATGTATACAAGTGTAAAGGCTTCGAAGATTCTGCTTGTCCGCGAGCAAATCTTTGAAAGATAGAGAAAGTATTCTTTTACTTGAAGGATCACTTACTTTTGTCACCTCCAATTTGATTCAGTCGTGCAAGAGTCGCTAAGTAGGAAGCCACAGTATAGAATAATAAGGCCCTGAGAAAAGAATTGATGCCAAGTATTTTTCCTCCTTGTTGAATTCATTTAGAAGCCTAGGTATTGAACTCTATCCAATCAAGCAAGTTGATTTGAAAAAAATCACGACTCGAAGTTTTATTTGAATCAGGTTTTAATTTGAACAGAAATAAAAATTTATCCGATCAAATTTGTTTAATCTAATAAGTTAATCCATGATTCAGTTAACATGTTGCAAATCTAGGTAGGTATTATTTTTTACAAAAAAAAAAAAAACAAAATAATATCATTTTCATAATAAAAAAACAAAATGATATAATTTTAATAAATAATAGTAAGGTAATAAATATCCATAGGAATATATAATTTCATCCCCTTGGTATTAGAGATGAAAATTTAATCCAAACTCAATGGGTAATAACTCGAGTCAACTCAAAAAGATGAATATTTTTTTTTTTTGTTACCTTACTGGAAAAGTAATGGATAGAGTATGAATATTATCAAAATTGACCTGAAACACATCTAAACCTAACATGAAATGTATATTTATATTATATAGATATAGTTGTTGGATATTTGAATTTTTTTATACAATATAATATATACATATCTTAATATTAACATAAAACACACACAAACACATAGTGTGTGTGTGATACTTATAGTTTAATAATTTAATACACACACACTTCAAATATATATATATATATATATATATATTAATTATTTTTTTATTGAATAATAAATAATAGTTAGATGACTAATACACATATGGATAACTGAAACTCGATGGATAGTTTTTGGATATTTGAATTTTTTACTTGATAGGTAATAGGTAGGCTATGGATATCAAGAAATTTGACTCCCGTGGGTACTCATTGCCATCCCTACTCAACATTTGATTTTAATTTATTTTTGTGTCAAATTTTATTTGCTTTTTTTTTTCTCTTTGTTTTATTTTAGTTCCTTTTTTTTATTGCATTTTTTTTTCAAATTTCATCGCTTAATGTTTTGTGATTGAGAGTTCTACTCAATTATTGGTTTTGGGTTTGTCTTCTTTAAAATTAATCCTGAAAAATTAGTCACGAGCTCGTGATCAGTAGGGTCGCGAGTTTTAAATATTAACACGGATTGATCTCGGTTTTAGCTAGATTCTTTATTGAGTTTGTTTTTTTTTTTCCAATCTCATAATTAAAT
>Ga0307517_10005400_pt1 | contig 19291 bp, 24 predicted proteins | sample 23_EM_MG_FD_194515 | JGI IMG/M metagenome (GOLD analysis project Ga0307517, IMG submission 194515) | Populus trichocarpa ectomycorrhiza microbial communities from riparian zone in the Pacific Northwest, United States - 23_EM | ecosystem: Host-associated > Plants > Roots > Unclassified | place... | reverse complement strand
TTGTCTATGCCTTCACGAGATTTGGACTTTTGCTTTTTGATTTTGAATCTCTCGAGGATGACACTGGCAAGAAGAAGTTTGCAGCGATAATGCTTGCAGTTGATCACTGCAGGTAGCGTACATATTTCTGTAGAAGCACTTTGCGAAGGACGCTGATATCATTAAATCTATTAGAGGCGTTGAGAGTTCGGCTTGTTTACATAACTTGTCCTGCCTTACCGTGACTGACTTTCATACTAGAAAACCACAGAAGCGGCCAAATCTAATTTTGCGAACCCTTTTTCGCCATCGGATGCTTGGAAAGAACTGATAATTGTTGGGGGAGACAAGTGAGGTCAGGAGGCTCAGAGGAGGTCCTAGAGGATCCTGGTGTTTAGAATAAGTTATAACGCAGGCTGTAAGATTGCCACAACCTCCGCCATGTAAACACATGTCTTAGGAGCCTCAATACTTGCCTGTTCGATGATCATTGGCCACAGGATAAGGGTGAACACTAACCTTCAGTTGAAACAAAAGTTCGGAGTTTGATTTCTTTGTCCTCTATCGACTTCCAACTTGAAGTGCGTATATATTCCAAATCCCTTTTCTTATGGTTATGTGTAACCTATACATTCAAATAATAGCATGGAGACCGCTGTAAATCTTCTGGATCAAGTTCCCAACGATATTTGGGAGAAATGCTGGAATCGTGTTACTGCAAAAGCCTCTCTTCCGTATGCCAGCGTTTTCGACCCATCTGCCAATCGTTACTCTTCAAAACGTTCAGGATCTCAATTTCTCGGATAGTCAATGGGCCCATGTTTTCCTTATCAACATCCAACATGACCATCATCCAGGAGAAACTTGAAGGGCTCCAGGGGGTCATATCCAATCCATCCCTAGTCAACTCCGTTCACCGCCTTATCATATCTACGATTCATTTGGAAACTGCGATAAACGGAGCCAACAATCTTCTTGAACCGACGGAATCTGGCAAAACACCATTAATCATATTCCTTTCCGCTGCCCTCACCAGCCTTCCAGTATTCTCAAAAACCAAGTCATTGATCCTCGAATGGCCGATCATCCTCTCCGATCTTCTTGATTCAGTCATAGGACTTGCAATTTCCAGCCGCCTTCCGATCGAAGACCTTGGATGATGTTCCGTCTCAAACATTTGACAAACTCCCATTCCTAAAAGTCCTGGCACTGGGAAAACCTAGCTACAAGCTCCAGAGCCCTCAGGGTTCCCAACCTCAAAGTGGAATCTCAATCCCTGACACAGTCGAGTACTTATTTGCCGAGAACTTGGTGGTTGCGCCGAAAGTACTTTTCGGATTGTGGAGAGATGGCAAGATACACCAAAACCTTATCTCATTCGAATTGCTGCTGGGCAGAAGCTTTTTTCCCCTTTTCCTCCAGTGCCTTTCCTTCTGTCCACAGATGAAGTATATCGTTATCCACAGATCTTCGAGAACGACATGCAATACCCCCCTTCATCTCCCGGAAACGAGCATACCAAGACTTAAAACGTTCATTGGACCCCTGGAATTGGCCTTGGTCATCGCCCCAAATCGTCCTATCCACTGCTTGGGCATAATCGAGGAGCCATGGAAGGAGTCTACAGATAAGATGATCCTTCGTGACATAACTCAACTTGCTCGCAGTACAGGACCTGTTGCAAAATTATCCTTCACACTCCGCATCGAGCGGCGAGCAGTGCTTAACACTATTGTCAACCTTTTTCCAGCTTTGACTCTTCTCAACATTGGATTCCATGACGAGCGCCTCCCCCTTAAATATGAACCAGAGACAGGCATACAGGTCAAAGATGGTCATTTGGAAGTCAATGAACCATGGAACGATGCTGATTCCTTAGAGAAGCGCCCTCCCGGAAAGTCAATTGGAGGATATAAGGTATCTTTTGTTGACTTTTAGAATTGAAGCCAGGAGATTGACAAAATCTTTTTTGAAGGGACTCATCTATGATGTTGCTCTTGGACGTCTTCAACTTCCTTCAACACTCGAGATCCTTCGACTCGACTTATATTTGGATCCGCACTACGATATCGACCTTGACGAATCAGGTCGCGATGTCTACTATTTCGAACCATTCACTTTTCGGATGGCTCGAAGGGTGGTATATGCATTGGGGAAGCGATACCCTCATCTTCAGTCAGTACATATTGGAATGAAGCAAGGCAAATGGCTGTGGATCCAAGATGAAGAGTGGCAAGCACGAGAGGACCCGACTCTATTGTGAACTGGTCCTAGCACGAGAGGAACGCCATTGATTGTGTAGGTTTCATTGTTCCAATTCCTCTACTTTCTGGGAAACCAATTTCTCGATACGTGGTAGCTACACGGTGTTTGAAAAATTCCTTACCCGTTTTGCCTCTCCTGCGATCCTTGTCAAGTTCGTACCATCTTAACCTGCTCATCATATTCAACTATGTCGTACTTATAAGCAGGCTTCTTATCTCCCATGGTTGGTTTTGAGACACTACTGAGAGGTCTGCAGAGCGGGGCTTCTTCAACGCTCTTCAAGAGGTGCCTTCTAATTGTTGAGCCGTTTACTCATCACCGGTTTGTTGATTTTCTCCTGTTTGCTGAGAACCTTCATTCGCTGCTCCGAGCTTGTACCATGATTCCTGCAGCTTCATCAGTTTCATCAGATTCTTCTTTTCAGGACTGTCGTCCTGATACCAAAACCAATGGCTTGGTGTCTCTACAGGCGACACATAATGATGTCGCCACCTTACTTGTCGCTCAGGCTGTTGGCTCCGGGCCTTGTTGTTCAACCGGAGTTTGACCCACCTCAACGGCGGTTGATAATTGTTGGGAGGGTTTTTTCTCAGAACCGACTACAGGTCAGGAAAGTTACATAATGAGAAGTTTGTTCCGGCCCGAATGGATTCTGCAATCTGGATGTCCAATGCCATGCGGTTCCTTGAACTAGTGATCTCTGAATGCACCAGAATTGTTTCCTTTCCGTTGTCCATTCGACGACTGCATCGTATTCTCCGTGCTTGACGCTGTGTTCAGACTTGTCTCGAATACTACTGGACATCCAGTCTCCTGCTTCAATAATGCCTCTGGGAATGATCGGTTTAAGCCTTGGCCTGGGCCAGGAACAGAGCTGTCAATCATTTACTATTAGACAACAATTACGTTGTTGCTTCAATCTTCTCAGCCTTTGTCTTTCTTACTGTATGTCTTCAGCTTCAGGCTTTGTGACCTCCTCGCTGCCTGTATACCAGAATGCCATCAAAAACATCCTTTTCCGCGTCGCGACATTGCTTATCCAGCTCACCATTTACAAGTTCTTTTCTTTCCTCGCCTTCAAATCAAATGCCTACACCTCCTTCTTGATGTTCAACGAAGATCATATACAAAAGTTTCTTTTCGTCCTATCGCGTGGCCTTACACGACGCAGCCTGCTCGTCCTTGCTTTTGCCGTGCTCTTCGCATTCGGGAACCTCTACGACACTCTTCTCTGGGCACTCGACTCACCCGGATATGTAACAAAATCTACTCTGGTCGCCGCCTCTTCTGTCACGAACCACCTTCTCGCCAATCCACCCTATATTGTCTTCATGTCCGACCCCACGCAAAATCCTTCGTCCTTAGATGTCGACCAGGCTCTCGCGGGTAATCTGTTTACACAGGGGTTCAACTTTACCCTGCCCAAACCTGTCCCACCTGGTGCGAGGGACATTGTGCGAACCAATCAAACTCTATCCCAGGCAGGTCCACGCATCTGGCTTGATGACGCTGGATTTTCTGTCGGGGTTGATCAGATGATAACCGTCGCAGGCACGACAGTCTGTCCAAACACGACAGTGAACGCAAATCTCCAGGTCTGGAATTGCAAGGTGAACAACACGGATGCATTGATTATGCTGAAAGGCCAGGCGGCACAACCACAGATATGGTGGGATGCCTCGCCATTCGCAGAGGACCATTTCCTGGCACCAGACAGGCATGACAACCCATGGGTGTCCCTCGGCACTGGTGGAGACACGGCGGCGATGAAACAGGTATTCACAGTGACAAAAGAAAACCGTCGGCACACGTTCCTGCAGACGGTGATAAAGGTGACCATGCTCGCGCTTTACCCCGCGTCATTCGACAACATTGAAATTACCAATATCGTCCGCAGGCTGTTCTCTGACGACCCACAACAAGCACTCACCCCCGATATTAAAAAAATTGCGGACATCGTTATTGGTGCGCAGACTAACCAGACGAGCCTGTCTATTGGTTTCTCCACACAAGAAGACTATTCTGTCAGTTCGAGTCGCATAGAACTGCTAAACATCATGAACTCCTTCCCCGATACCGAACGGCTTTATACTTCACTACGCCTCATTTACACCAACATCACTCTCATCCGCTCGGAGACGCTTCCAAACCCGGTCACCCAATTTGGGTCGTCACCTTGCCCAAACTTCTCTACCAACCTCGCTACCGGGGGAACAGTGCGCTCAAACGACTGTTACAAATCCATCGGGAACCAAACGGACTCCCGTTTTCTTGGGCAGCTCGACGCATCCGCTGTGCTCATCCTCACTGAAGTCCTCGGCGATGGCAGACAGTCGACCTTCGCCGCAGCGCTTAACCAGACCGGAGTCGACTGGTACAAGCACAACGCACCGCACATCGATGACCTGCTCATTGCGCGTGGCCTCATCCTCGGCGGTGATCGCGCTGCTGTCCCACTTGCCGTGCAGATTCGCGAGCCTGCCATTTCATACCTCCAGCTCCTCCTAGTTCTCCTCGCTGCCACGCTCGGGATTGCTGTGATGGTGGTCATCGTGGTATGCGAGTCCACGGGATACTACAAGAATTCGTTCCTCGCCGCTGTGTGCGCTACCATGCATATTGATGGCCGTGTTGGGGCAACGACATGCGACCACGTTGGCTACCTACACAACCCACCAGAGATAAATCTGGTGACTGCGCATCAACATGTGGTTCTAAGCACATCAGGCAGGGTATTCACTACCATTGTTGAAGGCGATGAGAAGGGTGTCAGTGGTAGTGAGTCATATGAGCTTCTTCCCAATCGAACGCAGGCCGCAATCGGTTGGTAAGAAACTTCTCAGTTGTATATCCCGCTCCCTTTTTTAGCAGATGTAGAATTTTACTGCTCAATCAGTCGCGTTATTTTTCTATTCAATAAATATGTCCCGACTGGGAAAACAGGCATATTTTTGGTTCAGATGACGTGTAAACTATGCAATGTCAGATGGAATTTTGAAAAGAACCCAAACTTTCAGCAGGTCTTGCTAAATGTTTATGTAATCAATCCACGGCAGTACAACACTCATGATCAGGCACATTTCATGATTCAACTTCCAAGGCCAAAGTAATGTGTTCCAGCCAGGGAGGGGAAACAAAAGCGACTGGCGAAGTCCCCCTCGAAGCTGAAAGTTCGCACCCATCGAGCGGCAAATTGTCTCTTCGACTCTTCTGTCTCGTTGAAGGCGATGACTCAGTTTTTCTCGTCGATACTGAAGACTGTTACATCGCAGAGTTTAAAGAAAATTTGCACAAGAAGAAAGACAAGACGATCTTAATGCTTCTGATCTGACTTTTTGAAGGTGCGTATTTACGGTAAGCATTGCGACCTCGCATCTGTTTTCAGGTTTTTGAAACTCTCAAGGGTGTCTCCAAGCAATCACTTCCGAGTCGCAAATTCAAAGCTGGTGAAAACGGTGCCGAAGAGCTAGATGAGTGGGAGAACGTCTCCAAGTATTGGACGTATCAACCTGCGGACAATATGATCGCGTCGTCGTGAAGCGCCCGGCTGGTGCGTAGGGCCTATTGTACTCACATTTCCACCCCTCCACTCACTTTCCACGTTGTTTTTTTCACTGTACTCAGCGGTGTCATTTCAACACTTCCGTGGCGCTCCCGCAAGTGATGAGGAAAGACGATCTAAACGACGCCGTTTGGACGCTCTGAAGCGAAGAAGTGGAATGTGAATGGCACGATTCGGCAGATAGACATATCAGGATCTTACTACTTGGATCCGGGACTGCGAAAAGCCAGCGACGACTGTATGGCTGCTGTGCAGAATCATCAATTCGTGTTACTTTCGGGCGCCCAGGCATCAGGGAAGTCTATACGGTTAGTGTGGCTCAAAAAAGAGTTGGAGAAGATGGGCTACAAGGCATTGTAGTAAGCCATTGGCATTGGCATAAGTATGTGTGCTTTTCATTTAACCTGCATTTGGTCAGCTTCTCGTTTGAGCTGATAGACTACCGTGGAACTACCAATCAGTTTTGGAAATCGATTGGCTAGGCAATCCAACCAAGTATCAGGGGGGTGCGTGTTGCATCTCATCGGAATCCGATCCCTCCCATAACATCTCAACAAACTTTCCTTGGTGCTTTTCTCGCTGGGAATTGGGCTTCAAAAATTGTCATTCTCATAGACGAACTCAGCGAATTGCACTCTGCATCTGAGGAAGTCCGAGATGACTTTCTCCGCGCTCTCCGAGCAACCAGAAACAACCGAGAACCTTATGTCATCGAATCCGTCATTGCGGCAGGAACTTTCAGTATCCTGCTCTTAAATCCGTCTCAATCATCCATCTCGCCATTCAATATCTCAGACCTTATTGACAATCCCTATTTCACCGTCGAGGAGACGAGGACGTTGTTTGATGAATTCGCTCAAGATCAAGGGATTATGATAGATGACGCTGTTGTTGAAGATATATGGGTTAGATCCAATGTGTGCTTTTCCATTGCTCATATTAATTTAGTCATCCGGGAATGGTCTGTCTTTGTGGACGCTCGATGCACAACAAGCTACAGTTATTGTTAAACCACTCTTTGACGCTGTCCTATGAAAACTGGCAACGTTTTCCTGTAACAGATCTGTATGCCGAGATCTCTACCTATCCTACATTTCGTTCTATGCGAAACTCCCTGAAGCCCAAGCGGAGCCCGCGTTACACCTCCGATCTCGCTTTGCTGGGTATCTCGAAGATGTGACGCTATCCGAAAGCGACGAGGACCTTGTTAATTTCTTGACATCAGAAGGCGTATTGTTGAGGCCAACCCAGGAACGAGTATACCGTATGGCATCACCGCTCCTGGATGGGTACCAGTATATCCGAACCTCAATCCTTCCATCCAAGTTTTCCCGCACTCCTTCAATCACTCCCCCATTCGATAATAACACACGCTCGCTCAATGTCTTGGAAACCCTCAAGGAGTCACTCAAATACTTCGATAAAGACTCCATCCGCTTGGCCGCCTTTCGTTCTTATAAAGTTTCACCCGTTAAAGTAGGAGGAGCATCCCGTACGAGGGAAAGTGTCTACGATACTGAGCTCATGGGAATTCTTTCGAACTGGCTCCAAGGGAATTATGGGTGGTCAGTGACAGGTCAGTGGCACTTGCGAAATCCTCCTGAAAAATCGTCCTCAAGAAAGACCAGACGATTGTTCTGGAGCTACTCGCGACAGGAAATCAAGCCTTTATACAATCGCACATCAAGAAGACACCCGAGTACATGTCCCTTCTCTCTGCAGATGAGGCTTGGGTGGTCCATTTCACCTGTGAAGATGATTTTTATCCATTCTGGCAATCCGACACCGGTTCATTTTTCACATGACCTAAATTTCACGAGAGTTCTGATGAATGCACGATTCAAAAATGAGGCAGGCCGCAATGTTAAGGAGATCAAGGATGGAGTGGTGGCTATATAATTTCTCGACCCAGTCCAGTGTTTGAGTCATTCATTTCGTTGTCTCAAAATTCGCACTAGAGTCTTGCCTTTTTTTTTTTTTTTGAAAATTATGCAGAACATTGCAAATTCACCTTTGTACGTCGCAGAGTTGATTCTTTAACAAGGGTTCCTACATACGTGATTTGAAATCATGACAACATGATATATTCATATAAATGCGACCTGGATTTGATTCTTGTCCTTGTGTAACTTTAAAATTAGAGCACCTTTCTGCCTTCTTTTTCATTTTTCATTTTTCATTTTCCATAACTTTGATTTATCCTACTTCCCTTCCTTTCCTTTCCTTTTTTTTGGAGGGGTAGTACAATAAAAGCGGTTTCAAAAAGTCTGAAAGAAAAGGAAAATAAAAATGCTCTTTATGTAACTTATGGGTTCCTCAGCCTAGGAATCAAATCAACTTGTCCCCTGGCTACAAATACTGTCTCGGAGGAGGTTTCTATCTCCCGTACATCGGTGATCACAATATCAGAGTTTAATTTCCCTCATCCAATTCCTCATCACTGTCATAAGTATTAAAGCCCAGGTCCCGAACACCTGAAACAGCAACAAGTAAGGGATGATTTGAATCGAACATCACTAAGGTTTTTGCCATGTCATCCAAAGCATAATCTTCGATTTCTTCCACCAAAGACAAGTCCGCGCGGTCAAGCTCCACGACATTTGATGCCTGTGCCTTTGCAGCCCGCAATTTTCGTTTATCAGCCAACGAGCTAAGCTGCCGTGTTGTCGCTTCAATTATGCCCTCTAAGAACTGTTGCGATAGCGCTTCAGGACCGCCTATAACGCGTACCGCTTCAGTGAAATACTTGTAAAGTGAGGCAAGGAACGTAGCATCTTGTTCCGTTGAGATATTGTTAATCAACTGCAGAAATGTTGCAGATGCCATTTGATTCGTGAGTGTCCCGCTGTCCTTTCCACATGCAAGTAAGAGCGGAATAAGCCTATTCAAGGATAAGTTATTATGATCCCGATCGTGATTGCATGCTTACATTGCACATGCCTCGCGGACACCTTCGTGAAAGTAGAACTTGAGACAAGGTAGTGTGACTTCAAGAGTCTGCGAGAGGTATGGTGCAAATCGTGGACCAAGGGTTGAACAGTAGATGACAAGCGTCTCGAAAGCTTGGCATTTCTCCTCCATTGCGGATGTTTTTATCCCATAACTTTCTCCATCCATCATAATGGTTTCCCAACCCTCACGTTCATCCGTTGCTTCGTCGTCACCATCTAAAACACAGGGCTGTGAGGACAATACTTGAACACAACGTGTGGATATATACCGTAAGGTGATAAGTCTGCCTTCGCACTCGCGGTTGCAAGTAGAGATGGCATAACGACAGGCAGGTACGGTTCAAATTCGTGTCCCATGGCCTGGCATACTTTTGCCCATGTTGCCATCATGTAATGGCCAACCTGCGTATCATTGGGATCGAATGTGCTCTCTATTAAAATTAAATTAGGTGTGGTCATAGAGGCAAATCACGTACGTTGTATCCGCATTAACAATTCGATAAGAGTTTTCGAATCTTGACGAAATACGTCTGGCCCAACGGCAATAGCTGGAGAAGGGTTAATAATTTGCACTTAAGGAACGAATACCAAGTTCACCAATCAAACCGGCGCATTCCATTGCCTTTACTCGCAACCTCTGAAAATCTTGGCCATCTGCGTTACGTAGAACGTTCAAGAGAAGAGGCATAATCCTCGAATAATGCTGTGCATCCACAGGAATCAGATATTTATCGACAACGCCAGTGTCAACTCACTTGACCGAAAGTCGTCTCACTCGCATCGGCCACCATCGCCAAGGTCGTAATGGCTTGTTCCTGAACGTATCTCGTAGCCATTGACTGGTCTGCATTGGGATTGAGCAGCTTGAGAAGACGATCGACGAGTGCATCAAGGTAGAGTATCAATGTATCCCGTTCTACACCCTCGCAGAAGTTAATCAAGGCTGCGGCCGCGTGCGCGTGAACCCTGCCAAAGTATCGATATCAATCGAAGGATTCTATTTCATGACTTACCTTGGTTCTGGATCTTCGAGTGCAGGAATAAGCACCGAAAACAATTGTTGGTGGTATCTTTTCTGGATAACTTCCTGTGAAGACGTTGTCAGATGATACAAAGGAAGAAATCTAGATCTTACCTCGAGATCTGTACACAACTGACCACTTAATGGGATCGTAAGGGTGAAAGATTGTGTGAGAGAAAAAAGGCTACTTACACACATTGACAAGCAGCGAACCGTACGCGGGGGTTGGGATCCTTGAACATCGGCACCACGAGACTGGAGAGGGACATCAGATGGGGTCCATTGATATGGAATAGAAAAGGATATACTCAATGATCTTTCCTAGCTCTTTCTGCATGACCTAATGCAGGTTAGCAAAAAGTAAATCAAACAGCAAAATTCGGTACCTTCCCAGTTCCCTCGGCAATTGCTCCGATAGCCATGAGTCCCGCATGTCGCACCCGCCAATCATAGCTGGCCATCATGGATGGTATGTACTATGTTAATTCGTAAGTTGTGTGAGGTATTTTAACATATACCCATACCTGAAATGCAGAGGGTAATACCGATCGCCCACCCATCGAACACGCCAGGCGATCAATGGCCTGTTCGTATAAAGCAGGTGCCGAATCGGAGTTCAAGGCACTCGAATTGGAGGATGGCTTAATGACAACGAAAATAAGCCAGAGGCTATGCGGAAAGGGGAGGGAGACCTCACATCCTCCCTCAACCAAGCGTCCAAGTTGTCCTCTTCTTCGAATTCCCCCATTCCCTCCAAACATGCCCGAACGATGATTTCCGTCCAGCCAGTCAGTTTTCGGACCATGTTTGGCCTCGCTTCGGTCAGACTAACCATGAATTCGAGGGCACTCAATCGCAACGTTGATCGCTCGTCGTTGACCTCATGATGATCCTGCGGAGAAATTGTCGGGGGCGGGAGGATGAACGCCCCTTGCTGACCTACAGCTGGGAAAGGTTTACCTACTGTTGGGGTGGGTCCGCAATCGGGAGACGGCAGGACAATTGATGGTAAAAAAGAAAGCAGATTCTGTAGATGTGGGGCGAATAGGATGGGGTGGGTCGTGCTCAGTGGAGTCAAGTCGGAAAGGAAAGTGGAAAGGTAATAAAAGTTGGACTTCGAGGAAGGGATAAGAGGCAGTTGCGTTGCTGAATCAGATAGTGCGTGTAGAGTCTCGAGCATCGGAGACATCAGCGAAATTGAGTGCGCCAGCTGTGATGAATCGGCTGCGGAAAGATATGCTACCGATGCAAGCAGAGCTGCGTGTCGCACCTACAAATCGCAGTCATAAGGGGATGATCGGAAGGACGCTTGAATATGGAGAATCTACCTCTATGCTTTCACAATCCTGCAGACCCCTTTGAAAAACTGAAAGTACAGCATCTACCTGAAGGTCCATGACCAGATTAGGACACCCGGCGAATATTCGGTAGGCAATCTCCCTGAGCGCCGTCGCAACCTCATCCCGCTCGGACGCCTGCGAGTGCGACATACTAAATGCCTGCGCTTGCAATGCATGCCAAGGCCGACCTCGCATCATTCCCTGGTTTGCAAGATCGCAAATGGTATCAACAGATTTGCGTCTAACATTCGACGACGTCTCATGCGAGAGGGCAAAGAGAAGAAGACGCTCCAGGGTGGCCAAAGTTTGGTGGGACAAATGATCATACAGTGTCAGTCTGGCAACTGGTGGAGTTCTAGAGGTCATAGTTCCAGGGGAAGCCCTGAACAGGAGTCGACGGAGCAGAACGAGCGAGAAGGAACGCATCTTTAAAGAGGTCAAGAAAAAAAAAAGCTCTCAAGTGATCAAAAGCGTACTGACCACTTCTGTATCAGCCGTAATTGCAAACTGTGCCAGGGCCAGCAGATATAACTCTGGTGTAGTCGCCAATCTTTCATTTACTGCCTTCTCCGCACTTGAAACAAGTTTTCATCGAGTAAGCATACCAGGATTAAATGAGGGCTTACTTCGCTCGAATTTCGTTATTCCCAAGAACCAAATTTGACAGTATCTGTGTCAACTCTGCCGTAATCTGAGGAGGAACCACGCTATCCATTTCTTCTGGTTTAGGGTGCCCCTTTGACCACCGTGATGAAGAAGAGTAAATTCAGGATAAAGGCACCGAATTCCAGCGCAGTATTATCTCCGCCAACAATGTATTTATGATGGCAGCGCATAGCTATGTTTACATGGAAAGACCAGATTGCTAGGTATGTTAACGAAAGGATACAGGCTCCCGCACGATCGTGAAAGAAAACGGAGTTAGTAATAATGAGAACGTCAAATCGTCCAAAGTAGTCCACGAAAAGGGGGCGTGGTCTGCAACAAAGTGTTGCATCAAGGCCCGAAAGCCCAGATCATCGGAAAAATCAATTGGGTGTCCAAAACCAGGCCTGACGTGATGACATTGACGAAAGACGTGAGGAATTTAATCAGATGGTCGGCGGAAATTGGAAGGGTAAACCGGTCATGGACTCGAGAAGATACGCATAGATAACTATTGTCAAAAGGTCAGCTGTGTCAGCACAATTCGCGGAAAAAAGGACTCACTGAAGGTAATGAGAGCATTCGCGATTATGGAGACAAATTTCTATACACAAATTCGATGAAGCAGAGAGATGGCAGAAGGATGCAGACTACAGAATCCCTGAGTCCTTGAGTGCATTTTGGAGTATGGTTTCCTTCACTGCAGCAAAGACAAGTCGGATGTTTGTGGTGTCAGTTGCTTGAGTCAGACTATTACACAATGTTACAAGATTGCAACCAAAATCGATTTAAACCCTTACTGAGGATAGACGCTGAGCCTTGCTCGATTCGCTTGCATGAACTTCCATAGAATATATTTAGCAGCTTTATTGATGTCTGGACCACCAGTGTATTCTGGAAAGTAGCGTTCAAGGGGGACCTATGATGACAATTCCCAGGTGAGGTATAAATGGTGGGACAGAATGAGGTCAAACCTACCTTCGGAAGCTTGACTTTGAAGACATCAATCTTGTTAAGAAACAATATAATTGATGTTCGGAGAAACCATCTGGAATTAATAACCGACTCGAAAAGGGCCAACGACTCCGTCATTCGATTCTGCAGAACAAGCATTAAAAAAGTTAAACCTAATCGGACAGCACGCACCTGATTTTTCTCCTCCAGCAAAACTTGATCATATTCACTCAATGCCGTGCAAAAGATGATCGACGTCACAGACTCAAAACAGTGAATCCATTTTCTCCGTTCTGATCTCTGGCCCCCTACGTCGAACATATGTATTCTAAGATGGAGATGAAGACTATTAAGCAGATAGAGAAAACAAGGGCGTACGATAATTGGCCCATATTAAACCGTGTCTCTTTGATCCCTACTGTCTTCGCTCGCGCTCTCAGGACGTCTGTCTCAGTAGGAAGGTATTTCGGGGCGCCTATTCGGAGTACCTCGTTGAAAAAGCTACGTTTGCACGTTAGAAGGTGTTATGGAACCGCGAACAGCACATACTAAGCGGCAGAATCCATGAGATAAAAGTCGCTTGCGTGTTCATCCAGAATTTTTGGGATGATTGGGTCCTTCCAAAGCTGATGAATGTATTCCGCGATTTCAGATGGAAAGTAAAGGTCTTGGTCGGATTCATCAAACTTGAAGTCTAGCACTTTGTCTGCCAACGCCTTTGGTGTAAAGTAAGGGGGGGGAAAAAGAACAAAGACACGACAGCAATGTGACAAACCCTGTTTGAATATTCCTCGCATTCCAGACCAATCTTCTTCATAAACATGACAACGGAATGAGCTGATTCCAACACATTTTTGTAAATCGTTGGTGTGTATTCCGCTAATTCGGCTTCTGAAAAGCCTTCTTGGTGTATGATCTTCATTTGTTTCACAATTGTACTCTTTCCAGACTCCCCAGAACCTAAAGAAGTTGAGAAACGTGGAGAAAAAAAACTCGACAAAGAGCTCTTTACCCAGAAGGAGAATCTTGCATTCACGTTTGAAGCGTTTCTGGTCCTCCTCTATCAACTTGTCGATAGCATCTGAGCGCTCCTTGCCGATACGATCCACGGTCGATAGACAGCCGCCCACGGATAGACAGCCGCCCATGGTCTTTGGGGAAGCAGAGGGCACGATGGTTTGTTGGCGATGTTGAGCAAAGGGCTGAGCCCTGGGCGACAGCCGTCACACCGTGATTTATGTCAGCAAGGCCTTTATCCTTTTTGGAACAGGAGGCAATATCGTCACACCCAGTCACATCTGTCATCCAAATTTCATTTAAGTATGATTAATTGTACATGGTGAAATGTCAATTATCCGACAACATAGTTTACAGGTAAGCATGAACGAAGTTGAATCTCTTTTTACAGAGCCCAACAATACAAGGGTTGTTACAACAAAATCGCCCTCGCGCCACAATTACACCAGGACGAGGATAACGGAAGCAGCAAAGCACGATAACAAGATCCAAATGAATCTGAGTGGCGGATACGTCATTTTGACCCCAGAAGAGACAACGGTTGGGGACACCGTTACTACCTCGATAACGACTGTCGTACTGGTTGGAGAAGATAGAGTTGGACGTGGAGGTGGTGTTGGTGTTGGTGTTGGTGTTGGAGTTGGAGTTGGAGTTGAGGTAATGGATGTCGTCGTAGAACTTTGGGAGGTGGCGGACGTTTCAGAGGTCGAGGTACTCTGAATCGTTGAACTAGTCCTACTTGTGCCTAGAGATTCAAGCATTAGGATCAGGAGTTAACAATTTGAAATGCAAAAATACCATTGCCGCAGAAATTTTCTATTACCCTCACAACCTGCAGCTGTGCCAAGGGAGGACATGTACCGTCATCTATACATTTGAAAATCCTTGATTGCAACTCGGCAGTTTCGGGGCACAAGCATGAATTGTCCGAACTATGGATAAGGGTCAGCTAAACCCACGACCTGATATCGAGAAAGAAATACATTAGGCAGCCAACGTCTTGAACGGCTGTTTCGAGGCAAACCTCAGCGCACTTTGGCAAACCTATCGCAGTGGTGATGCACGCTAGAAGCAGAATAAGTCGGGCGATGGTGCTCATGTGTTAAGAGAGCACTGAAAGGGAACAGAACAAGGTTGAGAGTCATTCATGGCAACATCTGTTGACGACAGTAAGTTGGTAACCAAAATTTGATGCACCACTATTTATATTATCCCCTATTGTGTAGTAAGTGGAAACTGATGAATTAAAGCGTGCGATCAAACGGAAGGGAAAAGAGACGTGATGTGAGTCGTGATGAATCGTGAAGTATCATGGTCGACCGCATGGACATAGACGAACGCTCACGCGAAACCGTTTCCGCAATATCAAAATGTTCAAATCAAACCAGGTAAGAACCACCATGGAACCTGCTGCGCATAAGCTTCCCACTTCTCGTTGAACAGCTTCCTCATCTGCTTGTCCTCTGCATCAGCCCGGCTGATCCCAACACAAAAAGTCCACAACCACCAAGAGGCCCAAACTGCAATCCTGAGCGTCTCTCCGCCGAGCCCTAATCCGGCCTTCATCGGTTGCGCACCTCGGGTCCATGCGAGAAGCCCACACTCGGCCATCCAGGATCCCCTTGTAAGGTGTGAAAGAGCGAGGCCGAATACAAGGAGCATGGAGCCGGTGTAAGCAGGGTGCCTGACATAGGCATAAAATCTCCTCGTGACGAGCTGGTGATTTGGCTGGACGGTCAGGTCGAACGTGAAAAGGGGACCAAGAGTTTTGAAGCAATCCAGTCGAATGTATGCCCCGAGAAGGACAGCCAGAACGCCGAGTAAAAATGACGGCGTGGGTTTGAGGAGCAGAGAGGAAGCTCCGGGGGTGTTGGATGCCGCAGGGCAGATGAGGGTCGAGAGCGGTGAGGAAGGAGAGGGAGTGAGGATGCTCCTGAGATAAAACAGGACCTCGAATATTGCGCAAAGATAAGCAATTAACTGGTGACACTGTGATTGCAGCATTAGCGGGGAGGCGAACTGAAGTAGAAAAGGCATGCCTTGAAAACAGCAGGGGCGATCTGCAAAATATACATTTGTTCGGTGTGATACCTTTGTTTTTGGGAGGTGGGGTTAGGGGGAGTACAAACGATGCCGTTCGCGAAGGCTTGGAGGACGACGAGTGCGGCACGGGTGAGAGACATTCAGACAGAATGGTGAACGCAAAAGACGAAAGACGGGTGGTATATATATCGAACCTGGTTGTCGGCGTCGTCCCCGCGGGATCTGCTATTTGGAACACGAGAAGACGAGGTCAAGCTATGCATCATGGTTCGGAGCAGGATGAGGATCGGGATTGAAACGCAAGGTTGGATTGAAGCTTAGTTTATATTCCGCGGTCAGTCGGCAGTTGCCGGCAATCAACTAACTTGAATGTCGTGGTCAACATCCTCCTGGAGGTCGAAACCTGTCGCACAGGTCAGTGTTAGTTTTCCCGATGTGAGACTGTATCGACTGTCTTAGAACGTGGACTACCCCGACCAAGAACATCTAGACAAGTGCAGTTCCCGTCTTCCATGAATCTTCACAATCACTGACCGAATCTGCAGAGTCCTTTCCAAGCTCAGGACTTTGCCGCCTCTCGTTACGCCGTCAGAGGTAAGCACAATTCCTTCCAGGTTTCAATTAGAACTTACACGGATCTCCGTCGTCGGGGTTCTCGAATCCAGATCGAACGTCTACGATTTCAGCTTTCTCGCGTCCAACGAAACGAAGCCTTTTTGCTCCACGCGGGAGACTGTGCTGAGAGTTTTAGTGCCTGTACCCATGTAAACCATTCTCGGTCTCTCCTCTACTTTCCAACTCATCGTAGTGGATCTCCAAGGAAAACATCTCCTCGAAAATCGGCCTCATTCTCTCCTTCTCTCTGATCCTCATCTGGGGAGCACGATTGCCAGTCGTAAGTCCCCCCCTTTTATGTCAACTGCATTCCCTTTCCTCTCCACCTTCTACGACGTCCAGATCACCCTGATTCTGTCAAGGGTTCTATCACCGCTTCGACTGATTATCGTGTCCTTCTCTTCTTCTTTTCAACGTTCCTGCTTTTTCGGATTTCCATTATGACTAACATCCGTCTCTTCTTTCTCTTCATCCGAATTCTAGGTCCGAATAGGCCGTATTGCGGGACAATACGCGAAACCCCGCAGTAGCGGTTTTGAAAGAATCGGTGACAGGGATGTTTTGAGTTTCCGGTGCGGACGTGTTTGAAACTCTTGGAAAAAAAAAGTCATTGACCAGTTTATTCCTCAAATTGTTCCCGTAATTGAACGCCTATTACCTCGTTTCTTCAAACTCATTCATAAATATCCTACCTCAAACTCAACGCTCTCGCGTCTCGACCGTGGCTCTATGTAACTGTATTCTCCGTCCTTCCTATTCGATAGTGGCGACAGCGTTAATGGGTGAGCTGCCTTCCATATCCTTTTTCCCCTCGATTCACGAACATTTGGCGACAGTCTGGATCCGAATCAACGCACCCCCGACCCTGAGAGACTTTTGAGGTTTGCATGCGGTTTATTCATTACCATGAAACTCACAATAGCATCGGGAACAGTGCATATTTTCACTCCACCACGACTCTCAATTATGTTCGCAGTCTTCTCACCTCGGGCTTCGCGTCTCTGCATCATCCGAAGGATTGGTCTCTGTCTCATGTAAGATCAACAGCCCTAAGGTTCGTATACGTATCAATTCAATTTGGATCAAACGCAAATCCTCTTGCACGAACCACAGACAGGAATTTGAAAAGATTGTCGAGGGTCTATCGGACGGTCTGGAATTTAGCCGCACAATTGGCGCTGATGCCGGTCCGTCCTCATTTCCTTATGAACGAGGCGGGGGTCGGGGAACTCTCGGAGAAGTTGATTTCTATACAAGGTGTGCCTTTCCTTTTTCCTGCGATGAGATGGGCAATGCAGATCTTCTTGCGTTATTCAGCCATGAAGGTCTCATGCTTGCTTACGAAGAAGCTATGACACGCGACTTGCCCTTGCCAGATTCGATCCGGTCTGAGAGTGCCAGTAGGGGACACTACAACACAGGCGCACATTTTCTTTGGATAGGCGATCGTACGCGACAGTTAACTGGCGCGCATGTTGAATACTTTAGAGGTATCCGAAATCCTATTGGCATTAAGGTTGGACCAAGTATGGCACTCGATGAAGTGGTCAGACTTTTAGATAGTGAGTACCATTCGAAGCTTCGGTTTTGCTCTCATCAAATCGTGCAAGTCTTACGAAATGAGAATAACAACTAGAATATTCTCGCTGGTATCTCCTCGCCAAATCTAAATACCTACCTCTCTTCGTCTTCTCATCGTGATTTACCTTGCTCACGCTAATGACCCCCACCTTCGTTCTAGTCGTAAACCCTGATAAAGAAGTAGGACGCGTGACACTTATCACCAGATACGGCGCAGAAAAGGTGGGGCAGATCTTCATGCGAGGTGTTTTTTTTGAATTTTCGCATTTGCTCACCGTCACTAGATAGGGAAACACCTTCCAGGCCACATTCACGCGGTGAAACAATCTGGACATCCGGTGGCCTGGATTTGTGATCCCATGCATGGAAAGTATGTTTTACGTCTAGTCACGCAAGTTCTTACTGATTTTTCTCACCATAGTACCCAAACGTCGTCGTCCGGCTTGAAGACGCGGGATTTTAACAATATAGTATCTGAACTCACGTCCTCTTTGCGTATCCACAACGAGTGCAACTCCCGCCTTGGAGGCGTTAGCCTAGAGTTCACAGGTGAACTCAGTGAGGATGGCTTTAGTGTCACCGAATGTGTAGGTGGAAGTATGGGGCTGAGCGAAGAGGACCTTGTGCTCCGGTATCAGGTTCGTAAGTACTCCCCGACAAGCAAACGATGCTCATGTTGCTTTCAGTCATTTTGCGATCCACGTCTGAATTTTGAGCAGAGTTTGGGTGCGTAGCGTCTTTCGATTTTGCTGAACCTCACTCAAAGTTCAGACACACGTCAGACATCGCTTTCCTCATGTCCAATCATTTCAAACAAGAAAGGCGAGGAAATGGTTTTCAGGATTGCGGATTGAGTATACCACAAGTTTCTTGATCTCCGAGGGTGAAATGTCGGAATTATGTAGAACAAGGGAAAATGAGGAAAATGATGTGCCTGTATCCAAGATAATTACTTGGGACGTCCTGATCCGCTTTCGCTTTCGCATCCGAAACGAACTGGCTTGAGACTTGAGTCCGTACCACATGGTTTTACAGCTAATAGTAACGATACGGTGGTAAGGTCAACTTCACATGACGTCTAAATCAGGCAACTTTTTTTTTGAAAATGTAGTGCCCCTCGTTATTGAGCGCAATATCAGCAGATCTGGCTCCAACATTTTGTTGGTATTATGGTGTAAAGTATATCTCGAAGTGAGTGATACCAGAATACAAGGAAAACAGTATGTTTACATCTCCTCTTTCAGTTTGAAAGAATTAGTGCATGGGACTGGAGGCAGATCTGCTGATATTGGGCTCGGGCAGTACATTTTCAAAAAGT
>Ga0307517_10005399_pt1 | contig 19291 bp, 5 predicted proteins | sample 23_EM_MG_FD_194515 | JGI IMG/M metagenome (GOLD analysis project Ga0307517, IMG submission 194515) | Populus trichocarpa ectomycorrhiza microbial communities from riparian zone in the Pacific Northwest, United States - 23_EM | ecosystem: Host-associated > Plants > Roots > Unclassified | place... | reverse complement strand
TCAATAAGATCATCATCTTCAAACTAGTTTATATTTCGTTATATTTTTCAAATTTAAAAGGTTAATAAAAATTTTATTTTTAACTACCAAAAATGTTTTTGATGTTATAAAGAAGAAACAAATCATAACTAGAGTAGGTGTAACTTTATAATTGCTTTAATAATTGACGAAACTCTTCATTAACTATGGGTTTAAAAAGGGATACAAAACCAGTAATAATGAAATTGCCTGTTTGTTTTTGTATTTTAAAAATATTTTTAAAAAATTAAAATTTTTTTTATTTTAAATTAATATTTTCTATGTTTTCAAATCATTTTAATTCATTAATATCAAAAATAATTTTTTAAAAATAAAAAAATAATTTTTTAATATTTTTTAAAATAAAAAACATTTTAAAAACAATCACAATTAAATTCTCAAACACCCACAATAATTGCATCCATCTCTCAAGAAGTTTATTATTTGCCCCTGACTTTGTTGAATAGCACCAACCACGTAAGCAGTCCTTATTAGCTCAAAACTCCTCTCTTTTGCACATTTTTTTCAATCCTCTTATACTCTTCCTTATCTTTGTCCTTCGTTTCCGCACTCACTTTTTTGTTCAAGGCCTCGGCCAGGCACCTTGCTAAGACAACTCCATCTTCTAAAGCAGAGCACCCACCTTGACCAATATCTGGAGTCATGGGATGTAGAGCATCACCAGCAACACAAGCATTGCCTCTGCTTATATTTCCCCATAGCACCTCCCATGGATGCCTATACCTTAAAGGAGATAGTATGAAGCTATCTATAGCTCAGTGATCTCGACGAAAGATCTTACCTGGTCAGGCACAATATTTACAAGGTTGCTCAGTGCAAGTTGTTTCATCTTGGCTGGATTATCCTTTAACTCTTTATTATCTGCAAGAAAAAATGAATTTGTGCAAATAGCGAAAGTGAGAAGACAGATGTTGTGTGTTATAGCCTAAATCCTCGACTGAAACCACCTTGGAGGAGTACCTTATGGTACCAATTGGGAGTTCTTTTTCAAGGGCTTCCAACATCAATTTCTAACACTAGACTTCGAATTCCAAGCCTACAATTAGTCAGAGCAGTCGTATACAATTAATCTGCCTAGTTAATTACATTTATGAAGATATTATTCTTTTGAGTTTGTTTTCATATGTCATCAGATCTCAGAGTTACATAACCGTTTATTTTAAAATTCGTAAAATTAATCGAATTACATATAAACTATATAAACTAATTCAAACATCAATATTAATCTAAAAAAAATATTCTTACTCTCAAATAATGATGAGATTACCCGTGAAGGCCTAATGTTGCGAGTCCAGCAATTCCAGCTTCAACTATCACAACATTTTCTATCACCTCCATGATATTTTTGTCCTTTCAAATACCACTACTCCAGCACTAGTAGAATTGGATGTGCTAAGAGAAAAAAAAAAAAAGTGGACGGATTCAAGTTATGAAAACGAACAAAAAGAGTAGTTGATGACCATAAACATATGATACGACAATCATGATGAAAAGTGGCTGCCTGTCTAAATCTGATGATCATCATATAAGTATTATGACGGCAGCAAATACGTATTGTCTAGAACTAGGTTTAAAGTCGGATCATAAGTTTCGCGTAAAGCTTGAAGTCTATTGACTTTTTAAGAGTTTGATACCGATGTAAATGTTTTTTAAAATTTATTTTAAAAAAAAATTATTTTTTATTTTTTTATATTGTTTTAATTTATTAACATTAAAATGAATTTTAAAAAATAAAAAAATATTTTTTAATAAATTTTTAAAAAACAATTACTTTAAAAACAACTATAATATAATCTCAAATATTATGTTCGAGACTTGGAGTTGGTTTTGAAGTACATTAGAGAAGTAATTACTCTCCACACGTTATTATTTTAGATAATTGTTTGGAAATGTTGAAGATGTTAATTTACTTAAAAATATATTAAAATAATATTTTATTATTTTTTTTTAAAATTTACTTTTAATATCAGCATAAAAAAATAAAAAAACTATAAAAAAAATAAAATAAAATAAAAGTGGTTCAACAGCACTCCAAAGTCCAAACACACCCTAATTTCATTAAACAAGAAAAACCAGTAAAAAGTAGAAGTGACAACATCAAGATCATATGTTCAGACAATTTTAGTTACTCGTGCTAAAGTAACCAGTGGAGATCGAAGCAGTGTGGTTAAGAGAAGGAGATGGAAGGCAGCGAATAGTGGGATGAGTTCCTTTTTTTTTAGTTTTAAAAGTAATTTAAAAAAAATTAAATTTTTTTTATTTTTTTATTTTAAATTAATATTTTTTTTATATTTTCAGATCATTTTGATACGCTAATGTGAAAAATAATTTTTAAAAAATAAAAAATATATATTATTTTAATATATTTCTGAGTAAAAAACATTTTAAAAACAACCGCAATCATACTTTCAAATATGATCGTCACACAAAATATCTTAGAAGGAAGATAGAATAGCAGTTCTCTGCCACAAACCTTTTTTTTTAATTTGCAATCTATTAAAATTGCCCTCAACTCTTGATTTAAGTTTGAGAAAGTAGTATTTGTTGTTTTTTTAAGTTTTTTTTATAAAAATATATTAAAATAATATTTTGTTAGGATGTTCTGCTAGAGAAGCCACATAATTAAAGGAGTAGGTAGATTCCTAGCATCTTAGTTTTTTTTCTAGTTAGAGAATCTTTTATTAGTATGTTTTTGTGTTGTATTATGTTAATAAATGTGATTAGACTAAGAAAATTAGAGTTAAGAATGCAATATGAAAAGAGATACAATATGATTGAATGGAAATATATAGAAATTAACTTTCGAGGAAGGTTATACAAGTTATGCTTGAAAAGATTGAATATATATATTTGGATTACATAGTCATCCCATGAATTTGGGGAGGGACTATGAACTTTATTACAAGTTTATGACAACATTAACTTAGCTGCTACCATTATATAGATTTTGTTAGGTGTGTATATATATATATATATATATATTAAAAATATGCTTAAATGCCTGAGGTTACTATGTAAAAATTAAGTTGTGATATGGTTTTTATACAGGAATTAGCGGGATAAAACTTTGGGCATGGACTGTAATGTATAGGAGAAATTTTGCAAAATTTTCATTTTAATTCGTTAAAACATACAAGAGGTGTGATTTAAAAATAATATGAAATATGACATGGATGCCCAAGAATAGAAATTATAGAGTGAAAAATCTAGAAGAAGCGTGTGATAAAACTATGTTGAAAATAATTCATATATTGATTTGATTTTCATTTGATACCAAACACATTTAAATTGTTGATGAACAAGTGTTAAGATAAATTAAATAACAAATTATGGTAAGGAAAGAAAATAATAATGGGGTTAGAATTAAATTGGAAAAATTATTATACGAGACATATTAATACTTGCTGATATAAGTGAAGTTATATATATTAATAAAAAGAATAACCCTATGTAAAACACTGGCTAAAATTTCAATTAAAGTCACGGGGTGTTACAAAAGCTATAAAGAATAGCCTTATAGGAAATTTCAGAAGCTTGAAGCTTATCTTGTAACCCCACCAATGAGCGCCAACGCGCTGATCTGCCCCTACATCAAACTGGATGAATCGTGGAATCCAGACCACCGTGCTGTTTCGCCACTCCCGCCCCTCAATTAGGCGAAGCTAAGCACCAACGGTGTCATAAGAGGAAATCCAGGCCAACATGCTGGCCTGCCGTCCACCATACTGGGTGAAGCTAGAACCTGACGGTGCCAGCAGAGGGAATCCGGACAAGGCTATTGCTGCGGTTTAATTCGCGACCATTTGGGTCACTACACAAGTACACATTGGACACCTGATTACATAAATCAGGCAGATGCTAGTAAGGACGATGGGATGGCAGTTTTCTCACATCCTCCGACTCCTACAGGGCTTCAACGTCGTCGTGGGCTGATTTTAGTTGGGTTGGTTCCTATAGATTTATAAGTTTGTTTTTGGGCTGGGCAGGGCATAAAGAAGAGATGCAGACAAAACCTACAAAACACAAATAGGTCTGAATTTCTTACGAAACTTGACAGTAATATCATGTACATGTCTCTTCCAACATCTATCTCACCTAACCTAAACAACAGCGCAACACGACACAGTCAAAATTAACAGACGAGGTGGTGAATTTGCACACCAAAAATCATTTACTCCTATCTGCTGTCAGGAAACTTAGCCTCGTAGGTCTGGGGCACCTGCAAGTGTGCAGAATTTCGTTTGCAACATAAGTTGTATTGACAAGTGAAATCACAAACATAGCAAGAAAATGTACGATTACCATGAAAGTTGCAGTGATCAACTTCCCGGCAAACCATCTTCCATGGAGAGCGTGCTGTGCATTTATTGCAGCTTGCATATTCTCAAATCGCATGTAAACAAAACCGGCACTGTTCCTGTTTTTCCAAGGGAAAAAGGAACTATGCATAAGAAACACAAAAGAGACAAAATAGCCAGGATTTCATCAGCTTGAATATGTTTAACACAATAAGCAAGAAATATAATAAGCGGCAACAAACTCATCAAGAGGAAGATGTATTAATATAACAAGAGTGGATAGACTTTAAAAACATTCATTTGACAAATTTCAGAGCAGACCGATCAAAGAGAAGGAATGGCACTACACATCAAAACAGTACTTACTTGTCGACATAAATATGCTTCACATTTCCAAACCTTGAGCATTCCTCTTGGACATCTTCTTTAATATCCAAATCAAAATCTGGTTCGGTCTGCCAAGATATGGTCGAGTCTAAGCAAAATTAAACCACAACCAAAAATCAGAAAGTCTCCAAAAAATGTGAGTCCACTAACCTCTGTTTTTGGATCAAACATGTTTTTCAAAAATAAACAATCACTTGGGACTCCAATTGTATCCATGGTTGGAATTGCAGTGGCCGGAAGTTGAAGGCCTGGAACTGGAAGTCCAGGTATAGCTGGAACAGAACCTGATAAAAGAGGAGCAACAGCAGGAGACACTACAGGTGTGGCCCCAAGGATCGGTGCTGTTGGTAGAGTAGGGGTGCCTAGTGAACCAGCAATACTGAAAAGAAAGGAAGTAGATGTCAACTCAATCAAATCAGGCAAATTCAATCCAAAAGAAAAGTTTGGGAGAGGCAAACCTTGAGGCAGTGCCAGTACGATCTAATTTCTGCATCAAAAGTGCCCGAGAACGTGCATTCAAGGCCTGAAATTTGAAAAAAAGATTAGGTATGATTCAAAATAGTTACCAGATACACACTAGAAATATGACAGTTAGCAACATAAGATTGACTGTAAGCAGTCACAACTTTTTTGGTTTCACTTTCCATTTGTTATAACCTAATCCTTTTCCATCTTCTATTTGCTGCATCAAGAAACAAAGGACTGCTCTATTCAGAAAAGCAGGGCAATATTGAGAGTGCACTCTTCATCTGATAAAGCCCTCTTTTAATCAGCCAAAACAAAAAGACCCAATATCTTTACCAGTTACCAAGAGACAAGTAGAATTACTAACCAAGCCACCACCTTCATCATCATCAAAATCACCAACATTTGTCCCACCATCTTGTGTTCCAGTTTGATCAGTGACAGCTGAAACCTAAACAGCAAGCAAGAACATAAGAATTTCTAATGTATTTGAATGAATGTATGAGATCCGCCATCAACACAGAGAGCACAGGAAGGGAAGATGCAATTAAGAGGAAGGATGAGATTACCTTGATTGGCCTGCCTGCAATCTCAACTTGTCCATTCAAGTTTAATGCATTTCTGGCATCTTCAAGACGTGCAAACTGCAGTGGAAGTGGAAGTGAAAGCAATTAGTCTCCAATTTCCAGAGGATTTGAAGTATGCCTGTTTAAGGCCAATTGGATGAAAAGGCTAGGTTCAGCCATGAAGAGTATTTGGGGATTGTACAAGACACTGTTTAAACATAAAGGACAAAAGTAGCTTCTTCAACAATCTTTACATCAGTTCTAAGGTCTTGGTCACTGTTTCCGTCTTAAGACAAAACATGCATTTGGAACTCAACTTGCAACTTTTCACTGGATTTTTTTTTCAAAGGCAACTTTATTGCTGACAAAACTCACCTGGACAAAACCAAAACCTTTGCAATGCCCACTTTCATCATGAGGCAATTGCACCAACTCCACAGCGCCAAATGGTTCAAATACCTGTACAGTCAGAAAATGTCACCTTGGAAAAACAAAACAAAAGCACAATCCTAACAAGAGGGAATAAAGAGACATTGTAACAATAATAAGTTATCATAAGCAAAAAATCATGAAAACTGTATAGGGCAAAAAGTTTATCTATGTTAATATACAACTACCCTAGTAATGTTATATATCAAGCCAATTTATACGAAAACCAGAGAATTTGAAATGAATAAACACATTCTGGATATAGATCAGTGTCAAAAGAAATACAGAAAAAGTGCTTACCTGACGAAGTTGATCTTCTGTAATGTTGAAGTGCAGGTTGCCAACATACAACCTTCTAGCCCCTCCTGAGTAGGGGCCTGTAAGTCCACCTGATGTCACAGCAGTAGTTGACTGAACAAGATTCTTTTCAGCTTCAGAAGGTTTCACCATCACTGGTTGACCAAGGAGGAGCTGTCCAGAGAGTGCTATCGCCATAGGCACTGACATCGCATCATAGAACTCGATATACCTACAAAGAAAAGAAGCAATATTGCAAATCACCTCATAGAACTATATATACCTAAAAACAAGAGTCAGATTGTAATTAAGAAAAACAAATGTAACAGAGGAGACTAGACTAGCATTATCATATTAATTCTAGGTGGTCCACAAATAACTTCCAAAACCATAAACTTTTTTTGTGACTTCTGTTCGCTCCATTAAGAGCTCAAATAACTAGCAAAATCACTACAAAACTGTAAATTTCTATTAAATTGACAACAGTATATACCAAAAACTCCATTTTTTCAGTTTTTTTCAAATTGATGGACCTGAGTGATTAAAAGCCAAAAGAGAAATATGGCTACTATCCAGCAAAATAAAGATAAGCAAGAGAAAATCACTTCAAAGAAGTCACAGAATGCTGATCATTATAAATATAACTTACCCAACTCCTTTTGAACGTCTTGAATTGCGATCCATGATGAGACGTACATCTCGCACCTGAAAGTTGTGCTAAGAGTATTAGAAACAACAGGGAGAAACAAAGTATAAAAAGTGACCAAACAACAATCACCTCTCCAAGTAACAGTGAATTTGTGGTTGCTGCCACGAATTTATGTTTATTGTTCATGTACACAGCACATAAAAGTTAATTGGCAAGCAGGTGATCTAACAGGTAAAATATTACAATGTGAACTTCATTCATATCTCTCTTCCAATTAAGAGATTAGCCCCATTAGTCGTGTAAAGAATTGCTACAGAACTAACCTTGCCAGCCCTAGAGAAAAATTCATAGACATCTCTTTCATCCGCCTTTAAAGATATCTGTAAAAAATTTTCACTAGAATCAAAGTTCGAAACCATGTGAAATGGAGTGTATTACATCTAAAGCGTTGAGAACACAACATAATTTATATTAATCATGTCTATATTTAACCTGATAGGCAAATACTGTCCTCTGATCACGTTCAGGATCAACCTCAGGCTCCACTGCTTCTTCCTTTCTTTCTTTATATCTTCTGCAAGACAATGGAAATTAAAATTATTGATCTCATTTATATAACCAGTATCAAACAATGAGGAAAACAGCCAGGAACTAAAACATTCATAAAGAAAATACAAATATAATGCTAATTTATCCTTCAAAAGAAAGGAGGTTTTTTTCTTTTGCTTTATCATCATTAAAGAAAAGGTAAAAAACAATCCAAAACATTATAAAAATGTCTCCAATACAAGTTAAAACGCCGAACCCACGAAACACAGTCCTGCAGGCAACTAGACAACGTTAACATGAGAGGACCTGTGAATGCATGTTGAAATTAAGACATCTTCATCTTAAAATTAACAAGAACCAACCTGAGGACCAATGTTGCAAATTGCAAGTAAGAGAAGTGAACTACAGAACCCAACTTCAAGTGATGAATTAATAAATTTGCACCTTCGATAAAAACATAATCTTAAATGGAAACAGTATCATCAAGTTGTATCAATGGCAATACCAATGGACCTATATGCATTAATGTGACCTGTTAACAACTTAATAGAGTTAAATTTGTATATCCCAAAAAAGAAACCATCAGCAGAAGGCAGGAAATAAGCACTCAGAAGCTAATATCATTCCCTACAGTTTTACTACCAGTCCCGTAGATTATAGAAAAATACACGCAGAAGGAAACTGAAACCTCGCGAAGTTAAGATTATCATCATACAGTTTTTTGGAACTTCTATATCTAACAATATAAACAAAAGCAATTTACACAAATGCCACCACTCAGATGATGTTGACAACTAAAACAAAAGCTGTGAATCATCATCATGCATCCATAGTACATAAGCTGTGGATAACTATTATTATGTATGTCAATCTTACAAAAGAATTTAACCAGGTAAGGTCTTGAAAGATTTTTTTTTTATCAAAACCATACAAGAGTTGAATCAGTGTGACATCCAAGACAATTTTGAGCATGATGACGAACATATTTGTCAATCTGTGATCTAATATTCTTACAAAGACTACGGGAGCACGGTTGGTCATCTAAAACCTAGAATTTCAAGATAGGCAATTAGGTACTTTTTTTCCAGTTTAATCTATCCTGCAAAAAAATATTTAAAACAAGTGCTTGCAGCCCACAGAGTTTTCCACAAGTATCAGAAGATGAAGTGCTTCTCTTAAGCAAAGCTCATAACTCCCTCACCAGCATTTCTGCAACAGAATAAATTTAATTAAGCAACTAAGTTCGAATCTGGAGGATAACAAAAATCACAACATGACATCAGCACCCAGGTCAAAACCTACAACACTGAAACCCTCAATCTTGCAATGCAAGCTTTTAAATGATTCCAGACAGCCTATGAAGAAACATTTAAGACCCATGACCTGAGTTCCTGTGCCTGGCTCAATTGCCAGAAAGACCATCTGAATGCTCTAGCATATCTGCGAGTCCCAGAATCTAATGTTCAATATTCAGAATTTTCAAGATAGTTAATAGCATAAGTAACTAAATGAAATTTGAGATCCAATAACAAGACAGCTCGTTAAAACAATGGAATAAAAACCCATAAAGAGATATGAATATTGTGAGGAAGAAAACAGACCAAGAAAAAGCCTATGGCAATTGTATTTGGACACCCAAAACAGGATTGAATCCAGCACAGCTGGACATGGAATCACCACATAAATAAAGAGAAGATATAGCTTAACAAGACCATTGGACTAAGGAGCATGTAGAAAGGAATTTATCAAAGCAGGAGAGAACATGTGAAAGCAAATATTTGCAGCACATCTCTCATGGCATTCTGATTGACAAGTCACTTCTTCATAAGACTGCCAAGTGAATATTGAATCCATCTACAATTCTAAAGGCATAAAATCATCATCCTCAAGTTCAGCAGCCACAATTGCAAGCAATTATAAACACCAAATGTCAATGGTCTCCCATCTCCAGCTTTCTCGTATATCTTTATAATATGACATCTGGACAAAAAAGTTATGCATCAATAGATAATGCTCGCACAACCATTGATCCGTCAACATCCGAGGCCATTAGTGAGCATCACTGAACCCCGATAATAAGAATAAGCAGATTCAAAATACATTGGTCACAATATAGATCTAGATTCTATACAATGAACGAGATGTCTTAACAGTGCAGAGCAGATCCCTGCAGAAAGATAACCTCTGTCCAAACTTACTGTAACTGTCATCAAACATGGTCCAAGCTAACATTCAAAAAGTAAATCTCACCACACAACCAGATCCAGACAGAAATCCAAAGACATTGTAGAATGAAACCCTTGAAAAATGAGAGGGAGGGAGGGAGGGAGGGAGGGAGAAGAACCAAGTAGAAGATCCAGAAAGCAAATTTAGTAAATCTGGGAGGATTAAGATTTTGATTGAGCAGAACCCTGGACACTAATCATGAATTATCATGTTAGGAAGGTCACCCCATTAGGAATTTATATTATACGAATTGCACAAGCTTTTAGAAGAGAGTAACATTATTTTTCCATCAAATTCAAAATGATATAAACCACTTATCAAACTTGTTCATTCAATACTTGAGTTGCAGATTTTTTTTACATCTATCTTAATCCCAGGAGTGAGTAATATTTCATCCCAAATCTCTTGGAACGGTGCCAATTGACTTAATCAACTAAACTAGGCAGCTTGCACCTCCGACTACACCCTTCTTATGCTTAATATCAACAATTGAAAGTCATTACAAATACCAGTGCATATGCACACAGCCACTCACAGCAGAATTACACTGGAAAATAGTTATCAACTAAACAGATTCACAGAACCACAAGATAAGTTTCCACTGACTCATATTTGCATCAACCATGAAGTTAATATAAAGACATGGGATAAGTAATAGATAAAAAAATGAAGCAGAATATCAAAATGACAGGCACCTGCTTTCTCTGTCTCGTTCCTTTGGCTCCCTCTCCCTCTCCCTTTCCTTTTCTCTAAGCTCCCTGTCCTTTTCTCTAAGCTCCCTGTCCCTGCTCCTCTCTCTATCCTTTTCATCTTGATCACTTCTACGCCTTTCCGATCTACTCCTGCTTCGGCGTGACCGCTCTATTTCCTTCTTATCTCTCTCCCTCTCCTTTTCACCATCACGGTCACGTTCCCTCCTATCACGATCACGATCCCTTTCTTTCCCATTTATCTCCTCCCTATCTCTATCCCGACCTCTGTCCCTGTCTCGATGTTCCCTGCTACTCTTGTGCCGATCCCTCTCTCCATCTCTAGACTGTGACCGATGACGGGATGAACTCCTTTCTTTACTCCGTTCACGATCCCTGGACTCATCTCCAGATCTCGATCGCTTCGAACGACTTCGTTCATCATCATTCCCAAGATCCTTCTCATCACTCCTATGCTTCGAACTCCGTGAACGATCCTTTTCCCTAGATTTCACCTTATCATCCCCGCCATTAGCAGTTTCCTTTGCCTTTGGCGGTTCCAGATTTTCAACTGTTTTCTCTAAGTAGTCGTACTCATCAAACTCCATTTCAACTATCCTCTCAAAAAAAAAAAAAACCAACACTTCACAAAACACGCCTTATTAGTTATTACAACTGCAACTGAAAAGAAAAAATAATATTAATTATTTCCATTTCACAGAATTTAAAGAGATACAATTCTTCCTTGTTTTCTGTACTGCTCACCAGTAAAAATAATAAAACAATACAAGATTTCCAACAACAAATAAAATTTCAATAAGCTTAGCATCCATAAAAATATTAGGTTTCGCATTAGCTGAGCAAATTAAATCTAATCTAAGTCTCCGTAACCCTAAATGAGTACAGTAACAGTCAAAACGCAACTCCTAATCCCAGATTAACTAAGAAAACGCTCTGTTTGGCTACATAGAAACCACAATAAGGCAATTACTAACATTCACAAACCATGTAAACTGCTTTATTCTAATTTTCCTTCAACTATTCTAGGAAACCAAACAGACCGTTAGGTTTTTCAAAAGAAAAGGAAGGGAAATTAACAACAAAAACTAATGGATATTTTTACCTCTGACGAGAATATTAAATCCGGGAAGAAGTGGAGCGAGGGAGATGAGGTAAAAAGGACGAGATGAATTTTTTTTTATTTTTTTTTGAGAGAGAGAGCTTGAAGTGAAGTGCGTGTTTGTGTGTTCAGAACGTAGATTGTTTTGGATTTCTGTCTCGCTCTCTCGCTGTAGGGTCTTATTACGCCAGAGATAGAGGATTTTCGGGAAAATTATATTTCAGTCCCTGACGATTTGGCGATTATCCACCTTGGAGTTTATATTTAAACATTGTTTTTAAATTAATTTTGTAATTTCTCAAAAAGTTTCAGTGATGTCTATTATAGTCTCAAATAAATATTTTATATTTAATTTATGGTCATGAATGTTTATTTTTATTATTATATAATTAAATATTAAATAATTTTTAAGAAAAAATAAGGTGAATTTATGAAACCTAGGACTAACCCATTTATGCAATGTTCAAGTGAGTATAAAAAAGACAAGGCGAAAATCTAACTTGACTAAATCATATTGTAGTCTCGTCCAAAAGTTCCATGTATGATATTTTATTATAAAAAAAAAAAGAGGGAAATGTTGTTTGTTCCATGTTATATTATTTTAATTTACATATATAATATAAAATAATTACGTTGATTTTATTAGGAATGAGCAAAAAAACTAAAAAACCAATTAAACTGAGAAAACCAGAAAAACATTAACCGAAAAAACCGAACCGTAAAAAAAACCGATTAAACCGATTAAAATTTTAAAAAAACCGACCGGTTCAGTTCGGTTTTGATTTTATAAGCCTGAAACCGAACCAAACCGAACCCAAATTGAAAAAACCGAGCCAAACCGGTTTGAACCGGTTTTTATCTAAAAAACCGAACCCAAAATTATCGGTTCGGTTTGGGTTTTTTTAAAAAAAAAATTCAATTTAGTTATTTTTTTTTATAAAAACCAAATCAAACTAAAAATCATCAAAATTATTCTTCTAACGAACTTTACAAGGACCTAGAACTAGAACTAACCAATTCATGTGATATTTAATTTTGCTCGTGCGAGTAAAGAGGTTGGAAATCTAACATGATTTACGTCATTGTCATCTCATCCAAAAATTCTATGTGTGATATTTTGTTGTAAAAAAATAAAAATAAAAATTATTGATTGTTTCAGTTTTTTTATTTTTATAAAACACGCATATGAAATTAGTATAAAAAAAACTCGAAATTCCTTATTTGTAACCAAAAGTAATTATAAAAGATGTTATTTCTCACAATAAAAAATCCTAACTATAACTATTAAACACGGTTTAAAAATCCATCTAATTCAAGATTCTAATAGCGGGTGAAGAAGATTAACATGAGTTAACCCAATTATTTTTCTTTATAAAAACTCTAAAATAACTTTGTTTTTAAAAAATAATTTGTTCAATAATTCCACCCCAACCAAGCCCCGGGTCGAGTGGTCACGAGGTTAATCCGTTGCCCCAGCACGGGTAATGTTCGTAACTATGAAACATTGAGGTGATATTAGAAATTTCCAAACAATGGAGGTTAGAAATGGACATTGTGGAATCTGCTGGGGCTATAATATAATCTTACCTGAATCAGACCGTTTAGGCAATGGGCTCCGCGTCATTTATGGATTGGACCGGGCCTGAAATGTAAAAGTACAAACCTAGAAGGTCTGTTAATCACGAGCTAAATGAAAACACTTAGCCCATGTAAAGGTGTTTTTATGGGCCGACGAGATTTCAGACCAAATAGAATGGGTTTGTCATGGGTTAAATGGGCTTTTCTAATAGCCCATCATGAAATAAGTTTATTTCTTTTTTGAAATAATTAAATAGTTTTGAAAAACAATAATAATAAAAAAGTTTCCATTAAACAATCAAGATTACGTGGTTTTGTTAATTTCCCTGATACTGCGGCGCCATTTGTTACTGTAATTTTTTATTTTTACTTTCTAGTGATGAGGCTAAAACTATATAATAAAAAAAAACATTATTTTTTTTGTCAACCGTTATTAATCTCATGACTCTAATTTATAGTTGTCAAACCGACCTTCTTTAGATCTAAAAAATTCACAATTTAAAAATTGACTTAGGTTGAATTGTAAGTTTGACCATGAAAAATATTGATAGCATGAAATTGGTCGATCCAATGAAATCAACTCCAAAAAAAAATAAAAAATATATATATTATTTTAATAAAAATGACTTCACACATTGACTCGGTAATCCAAACACTTTTTAAAGCCAGGTTTTAGATAGAGTATGGCAAGCTCCAATCACATCAATTTACAATAAAGCCCCGATATTCTATCAAAAGCTTCTTTCCGCAAGACATTAATTAACATAAAATATATACTTAAACAACTTATTTTATTGTGGATTATTATAAAATTACTATTTTGTTCTTTTAGTGGAAAAATGAAAGCCTTGGCGACGACGGTAGTTTTGTTTTTTAATAGATCTATTAGTCATTAAAAAATTATTCACAAATATGTTAGTTATTTTCAAAAAAAAAAATTAACAAAACAAGTTCTTACTATCATAATAAAAATAAATGAAATATTGACCAAGAATTTTCTTTCTCTTTTTTAAAAAAATTAAAACAATAAAAATATTTCTTTAACTCTAAAATCAAAAAAAATTAAGTTGTTGACCAAAGTTTTTTTTCCCGTATTAGGCTACAGTTCAAGATCGACTCTGCCCCAAAAAAACAAAAAAATAAAGTAAGTATTTAGAAGTGTTTTTATCTTTTCACACTCAAGAGTCTTTTGTAAATTCCAGTAATGAGGGGGTGTTTTGGTTTTTTATTTTACTTTTGTTAATTTTTTATTTTTAAAAGTTGTTAGCGCGTGCTCATTACACAAGAGGGCGTGGATGGTGTTTGCAACCTTGGAGTAGCGCGTTAGACACAACCAGGTGTTCAAACTTGACCTTTCGTTGTGTCTTTGGAAGTGTCATCGCGTCTTCTTCCTCTTATTGTGATGCGTGATAGTGGATGACAGACGGTTTGTTATTGGTTGACGTTTCTTTTTCTTTTTATTTTCTCTCTTATGCGAGGAAAAGTGCATGACTGTCCTCTTTATTTTTTTGTATTTCAATTTAAGTTCTCATTCTTTTGATTTATTATTTTCGTTCTTTTCCTCTAATAAAAGTTGTTTGTTTTCAATTCAGTCCTTCAATTATAATTCCTCATGTGTTATTTTTTTATTTTGGTCCCTATTTTTTTTTTAATTTTTTTTCCTAAGCTTTTTTGTTAAAGTTTTATTAGTTTTCAATTTCATCATTCAATCAAAGTTTATGTTGTTTATTGTTTTTCTAATTTGACCCTCATTCTTTTTATTTGTTTTTTCTTCAGTCAAAGATATTTTTCGTTTCAATTTAACCCTCCAATTGAAACTTCTGGTTTGTCCTCTAATTTATTTTTTATTTTTATTTTCACCCTCATTCATTTAATTATATATTTTTTAGATCCTTCTATATATTTGATTTTTTTTATCGATTTCATCTCTCGATATTTTATTTGTTGGGGATTTGACTTCATATATTTCAACTTGTAGTGCTTCATATCTAATGACCTTGACCATATGTTTGAAAAGGTTAATGTCATTCTTTTTTTTTCTTCTTTTCTTTTATAGTCTTATCAATTCTACATTATTATTTTTTTCTTAAAAAAAGTTTGGTTTTGTGATTATCTTTATTTTTTTTTATGATTTTTATCTCGATCTCATGATATAGATCATGAGTTTTACATGTCTTTTTTTAATAGATTTTTAAAAAATTTATTTTGTTTGTAATTAATTTTTATGAAGATATTATCCTAACTCATGTGTATTTTTTTGTTTTATATAGATGAACTTTATGTTTCAAAATACAAAATACTTATTTTTAAATAATATTCCCGATATGTTCGATCTTGCATGATTCTTTTTAAAACATGTATTTATTCAAACAATTTCATTTGTATTTTTATTTCTATTATCTTATGTTGATTTAAATAAACAAGTTCAGTAAACACAATTTGTTAAATATCTGATTTCGTGTTTATTTAAAAATATTATTGATTTATTTAATTAGATATTTATACATATTTTCTTTATTTACCATTTCAATTTTTTTAATGAAAAAAGACACATCACAATGAAGAACGGGTTAAATAGCTTGTTGTAAGTTTTATGCAGAGAGAGTTAATATTTTTTTGAAATCTTTTTTTTTACAGTATGATAGTAAAACCAACTCCACAGGTAGGCATTAAGCTGTTAGTACCATGAGATTTTTCTTGCAAAGCTTGATGGTATCTAGACGACGAATCAAGTTTAGGATTTTTAAATCATTGCCGGCTCTATTATTAATTAGGCTAATACAAGAATTGTGCCCTCCGTTGTTTTTAATGATAAGAGTCTTAGATATTGCATTATACAAAAAGGATGCAAGATTCGAATCATACCCTGGATGTTGATGTAATTTGAAAGTCAATAAAGAAGAAAAAGATTTTTATTCCGTGCTGAAAAAAATATATTATAAAAGTTTATAAATAAAATAGATGACACTTGGAATTTAATATGTCAGTTAGATTAAATTTTTTGAGTTTATTTCTTTTAATTTTAAATTAATTTTGATATTTATAATTATTGGTATAAAACTGAATAACATCTATTCAATTTAATTTAAAATATAATTATTTTATTGCCAATTATATAATTTCATTAATAATCATAATGTTTTATTATAATAATTTAAGTCTATATAAATTTGTTACTGCACATAGAAAAAACATATTAAAAAAAAATATATTCTCTTTCATATGTTTTTTTTTTAATTCTTTCAATGGTTTAGATGACTTGACTTTATTGTGTCTTAAAAGTATTGTATATGTGTAAGATAAATAAACATTTTAAAAACAATGTTTTCAAGTCTCTAAATCAATTTTTTACTTATTTCCATACCCAAATAATTTACCGACAATTAATTCTAAAACCCTTAAATTTCGGGTGAAATTTGGCGGGTGGGTCATGGTGAAGCAAACCACTTACCTAAAATTACATTAACTCTCCACCATTAATTATGCGCCTCAACCTCACTCCAAAGAGACAATTAGGGGGATTTAATCCCACTATTATAAGGCATTAATCCATAAAGAATTAAAGAAACATTATTTGGACCAAACCAATTGCTTCTTCGAGCAAGCATGAAAAGGATTGTGGTGATTAACCAATTAATCTCCATTTACAAATTAAGAAGTCTCAGCCTCCAAGTGATAAACATTGCAATAATCAAACAAGACAACCATGCAAGCAGCATAAGCACTTGTTAATCTTATCCTCCACACCACAATACAAAAGACTATCGTATTCTCAGGAAGAAAGTGGAGTTTCCCAGCTCCTTGCCAATAATCAATGGCCATGTTGGTTCCCAGCTAAGCTGACTTATAATTAAGGAGGGAGAAGGAAGGATTAACAATGATAAGATAGGTAAATTAGTTATCCATCTCCATCAACGTTTGATTTTGAATCCTCGGTGTGCTTGAATTACGTGCGCAGTGCTTTTCCCACCATCCTCCTTGTTTCATCATGCATTTCACGTCCAAATACATTTGAAAAGTTCATATTGTTTCTTTTTCGGTCGAGATTTGAAATATTAATTCTCGTGGATGAGATTATTCGACTATAGATTTGCACGTATACCTAAGGTGAATAGACGTTGCTGATTAAATTAGGTTTACATAGCCCGTATCGATTCGAGATTAAATTAGGTTTCATATGGTTCTGGGGTAGAATAAAGTTGTTTATATAGTCATAGTCAGTTTAAGGTTTTGAGAAAAAATATAAATATTTAATTATTTTTTTATATATTTCACAAGTGAAACCCTGGACAATATTTATTTTGTATTCGAGATATTTTATTAAGTGGAGGTAATTTTTATTTTATAAAATATAATTGATAAATATATTTTATTTTTTATAAAAAAAAATTGTTAGGTAAAAGCCTTCCATCATTGTCCAAAGTGATGCATTGTATATAGTTGATACTAAGATCCATTCATATTAATGCAATGTGAAACACATTGGCCTAAATTTCACAAGACTTCAACAGAAATGTGGTTCATTAATTATTGAAATCGTGACGAATTTGAGATATTTTATAAAAAATAATTCCCTTAGAAACTAGTAATTTTAAGGGAGCAACTTGCTAGATATTTCTTGTTGGAAAATGAGTTAATATACTTAAATTTATTTTTTAAAATGTTTTTTAAATTTATTTTATTTAAGTAAAAAAATATGATATTTTTAGGAGTTCATTGTTTTTATAATTTAATGTCAAAAACAAGAAAAAACTATTTTGATATAATTTCCAATTGAAAATGACTTTTGCAAGAATACCACCAAGCTCTCCACTACTAAACATAACATAAACTTAATCCGATCAATTAAAGGTAACGGCATCAAGTGACCCACCGGAGAAATTAAGAGGAATCCTGATCCCAGGAGTTCATCCCAATTAACTAATTAACTGGCCTTTAATTTAAACAACATCGTCACCCTTCAATTTCTAACAATGGAGTATAGTTTTTTTTTTTTTTTTATGATCTAACAAAATATATTTCTAAAGATTTCTCTAAGCTTCTCCTTTTTAATTAGCTATCCATAAGTTTTTTTCTTCGCGTCTCATTTCCAAAAATCTATCATTTCCACATTGTAGAATAACCCACACTACCATGCCCTATTAAAGAAAGAATCAAGATTACAAATAGATGATAAAATCCCACTCCAATAACAAATTCAATCATAGTTGTAAAACCCAATTTGATCTTGTAAGTTGACTAGAAAACTTGGTAACTTAAGCCAAGTTCATAATTAAATTTTAGAGCATTGACATATTTTATTCATATAATCAAACTCAATGAAAACTTGATTAGGTCAAAAAATTAATTTTTTAAAAATAAATAAATAGCAAATTATTTAGAGTAAGATTTGAATTTCTTATTTTTTTTATTAAATATAAAGGGTTTTTCAACTCATAAGAACAATTTAAAAGATCAAGTTTAATTTTAATATTATATATAGTTTTCAAAGGGTGGAAAGTTGAATTTATTAAGGTAATTAATCAAATTGATGAATATGTTAGCTTGCTAGTTGACCATGACTAAAAGCTTAGACATGATACGTTCTGGAAAAGATTTCACAACTATAAATTCAATAACTTTACCATTTAAAATCTCAATATAATTGTAAAATTCTTTATCATGAATTCTTGAATAAACTTAAGGGTAGTTTGAAATTGCATTCCAAACTATATTTTATGAAAATTTAAAATTTATTTTACTTAAAATTATTTTTTTATGTTTACAGTTATTTCAATGTATTGATATAAAAAATAATATTTAAACTTAGATGCAGTTAGGAATTGCTTTTATTTTTTATATGAATTTTAAAAATATATTTAATTTTAAAAAAATATTGAATTAATATTTTTTATAGCTTCTTGCTATTTTCAGGTGATAATATTAAAAAAAATTACATATTTTTCAAAAAAAAAACTTTAAAAAGAATTATATTACCAAATACACTTGAAAACACTATG
>Ga0307517_10005398_pt1 | contig 19295 bp, 16 predicted proteins | sample 23_EM_MG_FD_194515 | JGI IMG/M metagenome (GOLD analysis project Ga0307517, IMG submission 194515) | Populus trichocarpa ectomycorrhiza microbial communities from riparian zone in the Pacific Northwest, United States - 23_EM | ecosystem: Host-associated > Plants > Roots > Unclassified | place... | reverse complement strand
ATCGAGATGATATCGTAATTGCCCTTCGTGACGAGGGTCTCTTTCTTTCCGTCCCTGCTTACACGGTAGATATGGCGCCATCCGTCCTTTTCGGAGACCCACAGGAACTCTTTTCCTCCGGCCAGCCAATCCCAGCCCGCGATGACCCCGTCCTTCCAGCGGCCCTGGCATTCGATGAAGGCGCTGTCCTGCTCGTCATAGATGGGGCTCGTCGCTCCCGTGGCCACTTCGCTGACGAGGATCTTGCTGTCGTTCTGCTTGCGGTTCAGCTGCTGCAGGATCAGCTCCGAAGAATTAGCGGCCCATTCCATTCTCGGCAGGTAGGTATTATGCGGGTCGCCGGGGACATCCATCCATTTGGTCGTGCCGGTAGCGATGTCCACCACGCCGATCTTATAAGGCGAAGGGGCTTCTCCCACTTTCGGGTATTCGACGGGCACTACGAAAGGATAGATGCTGTCGGTCGTATTCAGCATGAGGTAATCCCTGATCTGGTTGGCGTCGATCTGCCAATAGGCGATGTGCTGACCGTCGGGGCTCCAGCGAAAGCCGTCCCGGCAGTCCAGCTCTTCCTCGTAGACCCAGTCGAAGGTCCCGTTGATCAGCTTGCGGGTGCCATTGGTCGAGGTCAGGCATTTGATCTCGCCGGTGGCGAGGTCTTCCAGGTAAACGTTATGCTCGCTGGTATAGGCTGCCTTGCTGGCGTCCGGTGAGAACTTGGCGAACATCAGCGAGGCGGAGGGCCTGCTCTTGCCCAGCTGCTTCAGCTCTTTGGTCGCCAGGTCCAGCACCCAGTAGTCTCCCCGGGTATCGTAACGCCAGACGCGTTTGGCATTGGTATAGATCAGCAGCTTCCTGCCATCCTCGGAAAAAGAAAAGTTCCTTACCGGAAGTGACCGGGCCTGGCCCGCAGGTGTGAGGCTCGTCTTGGGAACGATGACCGTCTCTTTATTATCGGGCAGGTCGACACGGACGATCTCACCGCCTTTCGCCTTGTAAAAAGCATTCCCTTCTTTGACCCATTTCAGGTCGCCGGAACCGGGCTGTGCGACAGCAGCGGTGGAAAATGCGACGAAGAGCAGCGTAAGACCCTTCCGGAAAAGAGCGCGGGCAGACAATAGCATACTGATAAATTTTAGACGCGAAAATTAGGACATTCAGCGCAGATACGGGTTACCTATCAAATAAAAAAACGACCCTCCGGCGATTAATCACCGGGGGTCGCCTGTATCTTCAATCCTGCTTCACTACTACCTCCTTCTCCAACGGCCGGGGATCCACTGATAGCCCCTGCGTGCATGTACCCAGCGGCCGGGCACCCAGATCATGCCGCGACGTGGGGGAACTACCCAATGACCACCAGCGGGCTCATATCTTCCACCCCTGTAGGCCCAGTCCTCTTCGATCCAGACATGGTTCCTGCTGGGGGGAGCAGGCCTTACCACGCGGGTATAGGCGGGACGTACCGTCACATATACCTGCGCCGAAGAAGAGAACGAAGTACCGACCAGCAGCAAAGCCAGGATCGCTAATTTTCCAAGATGCTTTTTCATAAACGTGATTTTAAGATTTAGTGATTGGAAGCCTGTTTTGGGGGAAGGTTTAATACCTCCTTTCCTTTAACAACACTTTGCATGCCAAAATTAAGGGCTTTGTTCCGGATAGGAACTGAGGAAGATCCGCCACAGGCCAGGCCCCGGTTTTCCGGGAAACCGGGGCTACACACCAAATTATTTACCGGAGACCGATATGTCGTCACCATTGCCCGACCGGCGTTATTAGTTCTTAGCGGGTTATGCGGTGCTATGGGTCACAAGACGCATTTTGCGCGAGCTCATTCTACTGCCGAAATGCCGTCGGCTGAAGTAGAATTGCTGTCGGGCCTTAGTCCCCGCCTATGAGCGCGAACAGCGTCGGTGACCCATAGCACCGCATAACCCTGAAGAAGGAATTGCAATCATGACCCGTAACATTACTTACCTGCTTATTGGACATAAAAAAAAGGCCGTTTCATTGCTGAAACGGCCTCTGTATAAATAAAGATAATGATCCAATTATGCATTCACCTTGCCGCCCTTCACTTTGGCGATCACTTCCGTGGCGATATTGTTCGGCGCCGGAGAGTAATGCGAGAATTCCATCGTGGAAGTAGCGCGGCCGGAGCTCATGGAACGCAGCTGCGTAACATATCCGAACATTTCGCTCAGGGGCACTTTCGCCTTGATCACCTGCAGGTTCGCACGGCTGTCCATGCCTTCGAGGATACCACGGCGACGGTTGAGGTCACCCGTTACATCACCCATGTATTGATCGGGGGTCAGCACTTCCACTTTCATGATGGGTTCCAGCAGGATGGGCTTCGCTTTACGGCCGGCCTCACGGTAACCGGATTTGGCGCATAATTCAAAGCTCATGGCGTCAGAATCCACATCATGGTAGCTACCGTCGAATACCCTTACTTTCATATTGGTCATGGGATAGCCCGCCAATACGCCCGTGGTCATCGAGGTTTCAAAACCCTTCGAGATAGCAGGGATAAATTCCTTGGGCACCGATCCGCCAAAGATATCGTTGACGAACTGGAAGCTCTTGCCTTCGTTTTCTTTCAGCCATTCTTCATCGGCAGGACCGATGGAGAACTGGATATCCGCGAACTTACCACGGCCACCCGTCTGCTTCTTCAGCACTTCGCGGTGATCGATGGTCGCATTGAATGCTTCCTTGTAAGCCACCTGGGGCGCGCCCTGGTTGACTTCCACCTTGAACTCACGACGCATACGGTCGATGATGATCTCCAGGTGCAGTTCACCCATACCACGAAGGATGGTCTGACCGGTGTCTTCATCCGTATTGACGCGCAGCGTAGGATCTTCTTCCACCAGCTTGGCAATAGCGATGCCCATCTTGTCGACGTCGACCTGTGTCTTAGGCTCCACGGCGATCGCGATCACCGGCTCGGGGATGAACATATTTTCCAGCGTGATAGGATGGTCCTCGTCACACAAGGTATCTCCTGTCTTGATCTCTTTAAATCCGACGGCCGCACCGATATCACCCGCTTCGATAAAGTCGATGGGGTTCTGCTTGTTGGCGAACATCTTCATGATACGGCTGATACGCTCTTTCCTGCCGCTGCGTACGTTCAGTACATAGCTGCCGGCATCGAGGTGACCGCTGTAGCACCGGAAGAAGGCCAGGCGACCTACGAAAGGATCGGTCATGATCTTAAAGGCCAGTGCCGCGAAAGGCGCTTTGGCATCGGGCTTACGGGTGATGGTCTCACCGGTGTTCGGATCGGTGCCAACGGTATCTTCGATATCGAGGGGAGAAGGCAGGTAACGGCAGACGGCATCCAGGGCAGTCTGTACGCCCTTGTTCTTAAAGGAAGAACCGCACATCATGGGAACGATGCTCAGGTCGATGGTCGCCTTGCGGATCGCCTCATGCATCTCGTCCGGGGTGATGCTGTTGGGATCTTCGAAGAATTTTTCCATCAGGGTGTCGTCGTATTCGGCGACGGCTTCTACCAGCTTGGCTCTCCACTCATTGGCTTCTTCCATCATATCTTCCGGTACGGGGATCTCGTCGAAGGTCATTCCTTCCGTCTCCATATGCCAGATGATACCCTTCATCTTGATCAGGTCTACGACGCCTTTGAAATCGTCTTCCGCGCCGATAGGCAGCTGTAAGGGAACGGCCTTTGCACCCAGCATTTCCTTCACCTGTTTGACCACCATCAGGAAGTCAGCGCCGGAGCGGTCCATCTTGTTGACGAACCCGATGCGGGGTACCTTGTAACGGTTAGCCTGGCGCCATACGGTCTCGGACTGGGGCTCTACGCCGTCAACGGCGGAGAACAGGGCGATCAGGCCATCCAGCACGCGCATGGAACGTTCTACTTCAACGGTGAAGTCCACGTGGCCCGGAGTATCGATGATGTTGAAATAATATTTTTTCGTATTGGCATCTACCGTTCCCTTGTTGGTAGGAAAATTCCATTGGCAGCTTACGGCAGCAGAGGTAATGGTGATACCTCTTTCTTTTTCCTGCTCCATCCAGTCGGTCGTTGCTGCGCCATCATGCACCTCCCCTATCTTGTGGATCATACCCGTATAGCGCAAAATACGTTCTGTGGTGGTAGTTTTACCGGCGTCGATATGAGCCGCGATACCAAAGTTTCTTTGAAATTTTAAGTCTGCCATTTTTATTTGTTAAGAAGTTAAATCCTTTTGAATTCAGCAGGGTCGAACCCTTTCCATTTCGGAGTGCAAAACTAACTATTTTTTCCCTACAAACAGCAATTTAAGACGCTGTAAAAACGAAAACCCTGCGGTTTCGCAGGGCTTCTTGTATTTTTAAGTTGCTTTGCTTATATCTTGAAGTGGGCGAAAGCCTTGTTCGCCTCGGCCATACGGTGGGTATCTTCTTTCTTTTTGAAAGCGCCGCCTTCACCCTTGCTGGCTGCAACGATCTCACCGGCAAGCTTTTCGGCCATGCTGCGACCATTGCGTTCCCGGCTGTAACGGATCAGCCATTTCATGCTCAGGGAGATCTTCCGGTCAGCCCTGACTTCAGCAGGGATCTGGAAGGTAGCTCCACCGATACGACGGCTGCGTACTTCTACGGCAGGAGTGATATTGGAAAGGGCCCTTCTCCAGATATCATAACCATCTTCGTTGGTCTGCTTAGCCACTCTGTCCAGCGCATCGTAGAAAATGTTGTAAGCAGTGTTCTTCTTACCCTGCCACATGATATTATTCACAAAGCGGGTCACCATGATGTCATTATACCTTGCATCGGGGGCCAGCGGTAATTTTTTGGCTTGCGTTTTCCTCATTGTTCGATGGAATTATCTAAATATTATATTTATTTCTTAGCTGCGGGTTTTGCTCCGGGCTTGTCTTTCTTCGTACCGTATTTGGAGCGGCTCTTCTTACGGTCCTTTACGCCGGCCGTATCCAGGCTGCCGCGGACGATGTGGTAACGTACGCCTGGTAAATCCTTCACACGACCTCCGCGGATCAGCACGATGGAGTGCTCCTGGAGGTTATGGCCTTCACCCGGAATATAGGCGATCACCTCTACTTTGTTGGTTAGACGCACTTTAGCAACCTTACGCAGGGCCGAGTTCGGCTTTTTGGGCGTAGTGGTGTACACACGGGTGCAAACACCACGGCGCTGCGGGCAGGCATCCAGAGCCCTGGATTTGCTCTTCGCCTTGATAATCTCTCTTCCTTTTCTAACTAACTGTTGTATAGTAGGCATGTTCTCGACCTAATTTTATTTGGGATGGCAAAATTAGCCCCCTTTGACTAAATAAACAAATAAATACTGCAATTTCCGATTTTGTGATTGCGCGATTTTGTGATTTCCTCCATACCAGGCACTTGCAGGCAATAAATCCAGAAATCTCTAAATCCCAAAATCACACTTTGAACATCCATCCCCGGGTATCGGCCCTTTTGCCTTCCCGGATCTCCGTCAGGATCTTTTTCACGGAAGGAACGGCCTTCCAGGTGGACGTATCGAATTGTATGCTGTAATCCTTATAGGTCAGCTCCTGGATCATGCTTACCGTGGCGGCGGTGCCGGTGCCGAACATTTCCTTCAGCTCGCCCGATCTGTGGGCCTTGATGATCTCGTCGATGCTGATGGGTCTTTCTTCCACCGCATAGCCCATTTCCTTCAGCACCTCGATGGCGCTGCTCCGGGTGACCCCATCCAGGATCGTCCCTGCTTCCAGGTCCGGGGTGATGGCCGTATTGCCGATGATGAAGAACACGTTCATCGTACCGATCTCCTGGACATATTTATGCTCGAAAGCATCCGTCCAGAGCACCTGGTCATAGCCCCTCTCCTTGGCGACGGCCGTAGCCATCATGCTGCTGCCGTAGTTGCCGGCGGCCTTCGCATAGCCGATCCCTCCTGGCGCGGCGCGGGTATAATGCTCCTCGACATAGATCCGCATGGGAGCCGAATAGTAGGGACCGGTCGGGCTCAGGAGGATCATGAATTTATAGGTATCGCTGGCCTTTACCCCGATCACCTCGTCCGTGGAGAACATGAAGGGCCGGATATAAAGGGAGTGGTCATGTTTCTGCGGGATCCAGTCCTTGTCGATCTCCACCAGCTGGCGCATGCCTTCTATGAAGATCTCTTCGGGGATCGCCGGCATCCTCATCCGCTCCGCGGATATATTAAATCGTTTGAAATTATCGAAAGGCCGGAATATGAATGCATTTCCTTCCTGGTCCTTATAGGCCTTGATGCCTTCGAAAATGGCCTGGCCATAATGCAGGGCCGCCAGCGAAGGGGCCAGGGACAGATTCTGGTAAGGACGGATCTTCACCTCCTTCCATTCACCCCCGATATAATCCACCTCCAGCATATGATCTGTCATATATTTGCCGAAAGGAAGGTTATTCAGATCGAGCTCGTTAATCCTGCTCTTATTGACCTTGGTGACCTGGATATCTAAAGCAGCAACCATAGAAGTAAATTTTTTGTTACCACAAAGAAACGAACAATCTTTGTGGTAACAAAATCCAAAAACTAACAATTGTTAGTACAAATAATATAATTTAACCGGCAGCTAACTATACCATATGGGACTCAACACGATCGAATTACCGGCCTTCCTCCTGGCGGAACTATATGGCGACGCCCTGCTGGCATCCGCACCCCCCGAAACGGCGAAGCCCTCCGAAATAATCCCCAAATCCCCAAATCCCGAAATCCCCAAATCTCAAGATCCCGAGATCCCGAAATCTCAAAATCCGCCCTCCGGCCCTGCGACCTATAAATTCCTGGGCAATCACCAGCGAAAGATCTCGATCCTGGTGAACTCCGCCGGATCGGCCTTCCTGCCGGACGACCAGCTGGCCTTCCTCACGAAGATCCTCGAAGCCTGTAAAATGAATATCGGCGACGTGGCGATCGTCAACCACGCCACCGTGCCCATCCGGATCACAGCCCTGAAGCAGCAGCTGAACCCTGCTACGATCCTGCTGTTCGGTCTGTCGCCCACGGAAATAGAATTACCCATCGATTTCCCCTCCTTCAAATTGCAGCCCTACGACCAGTGCACCTATCTGCATTCACCCGCCCTGGAAGATTTCGTGGCGCCGGGGGAAGAAGCCAAATTATTAAAAAGCAAACTCTGGGTCACCCTGCGGGCCCTCTTCGAAATATGAAACTGATCTTCGCGACGAACAACCAGCATAAGGTAGAAGAGATCCAATCGGCCATCGGGCAGCACCTGGAAGTTATCAGCCTCCGGCAGGCCGGCATCGACATCGATATTCCCGAGCCGCACGATACCCTCGAAGCCAATGCTTCCGAAAAATCATCCACGATCTACCGGCTCACCGGAACGAACTGTTTCAGCGAGGATACGGGGCTCGAAGTAAAGGCCCTCAACGGGGAGCCCGGCGTGAAGAGCGCCCGCTATGCGGGAGAGGACAGGGCCTTTGAGAAGAACGTGGAGAAGCTCCTGCTCAAGCTGCACGGTAAGCCGGATCGCCGCGCGCGTTTCCGCACGGTCATTTCCCTGATCATGGAAGGCAAAGAGCATCTCTTCGAAGGCGTCTGCGAAGGACGCATCCTGGAAGCCCCCACGGGCAGCGGGGGCTTCGGCTATGACCCTGTCTTCGTCCCGGATGGGGACACGCGGAGCTTCGCGGAAATGGACCTGGAAGAAAAGAACCGTTACAGCCACCGCGCCAGGGCCGCCGCGCAGCTGGTGCAGTTCCTCCGGGCAAGCGCCGTCACCCGGGAATAATAGCCTTATCCGACACCTGATAAAATCACGCCCATGGCAAAGACAAAGCTCGAACTACCGGACCATTTTCCTTTTACGACGGAGATCCCCGTCCGCATCACCGACCTCAATTATGGCGGTCATGTCGGCAACGACTCCATCCTCTCCCTCATCCACGAGATCCGGGTACAGTTCCTCCGGCATTACGGGTATGGCGAGCTGGACCTGGGCGGCGTGGGAATGATCATGGCGGACGTGACCATCGAGTTCAAGCGGGAGATCTTCTATGGAGATACCATCCGCGCTTCGGTGGCCGCGGGGGATTTCTCCCGCATCGGTTTCGGGATCTATTATAAGCTGGAAAAAAAAGAAGAGGATCAATGGCTGCCCCTGGTGCTCAGCCGCACGGGGATGATCTGTTATGATTATGCCGCCAAAAAAGTGGCCGCCCTGCCGGAGGAGGTCCGTCTGAAATTCCAATCTCCCACTCCCTAACCTACCAGCCTTCCCATCCATACCTCACAACTGACCACTCACCACTCACCACTCACCACTCACAACTCACAACTGACCACTCACAACTCACAACTCACCACTCACTACCTCATCCATTCCAGATCCGCCAGCTCTCTTCCGCCTGGATCAGCAGCATCTCATGGCCATTCTCAACGAGGGCGCCCCGCTCCTCCCCTTTACGCAGGAACAGGGTCCTGGAGGGATTATACACGAGGTCGTAGAGGTAGTGCCCGTTCCCGATGGCCTCATAAGGCAGGGGCGGACAGGCTTCCGTGTTAGGGTACATGCCCAGGGGCGTGGTATTGACCAGCAAGGTATGGGATTGCAGTAGGGCCGCATCCACCTGCACATAGGAAAGGTCCGTGGTCCCGGGCCGGGGATGGCGGGAGACGAGATGGTAGCGGACCTTCAGTTTCCGTAGCACATATTCCACCGCTTTCGCGGCGCCGCCCGATCCCAACACCAGCGCATGGGTATGGCCGCCCCCCCATTTCTTCAGCAGCGACCGTTCGAAGCCGATGGTATCGGTATTGTATCCCGTCCGCTTGCCGTTCTCGATCCGGATACAGTTGCAGGCGCCGATCTCTTCCACGACGGCGTTCTTCGCATCCAGGTAAGGGAGCACCTGCTCTTTATAAGGGATGGTGACGTTGAGCCCGCGGAGTTGGGGGTCGGCCAATACGTCTTTCAGTCCGTCGATTACGGGAAGGGAGAAGTTCTCATAGACACAATCGTCTATCCCTTCCCGTTGGAACTTATCGGAAAAATATTTTTGTGAAAAAGAATGGGTCAGTGGATAGCCTATCAGGCCATACTTTTTCATTTGGAGACTTGCTTGTCCAGGAATAAATGGAAAGTGTCGCCTCGCAGGCCAACCCTCATCGCTTCCATGGCGATCACTTCGCTGGGGGCGATATTACCCAGGTTGACATTGCAGCCGATCAGTTCGATGAAATACAGCTGCTGCGCCTTCTGCGGAGCTTCCCAGAGGATCTTTTCGGCGGGTATCTGCGTCAGGATCTCCTGCACCAGCCCTTCCCTGACCTCGCCGCTGCCGCGGTAGATGCCTACATTCCCCGCTTCCCTCGCTTCGGCGATCACATAGGTGGCCCCGGCATTCAGCTCCGCCCTCATCAGCTCGATCCATTTATAGGGAGGGATGATATGCTCGGCGTCCTTGCTGCCGACCTCGCTCAGCACGGTCCCGTGCTTGGTCAGTTTTTCGATATACCCGCATTTCTCCGCATGGGGGATGGTGATCGACCCGTCGCTCACTTCCATCATGTCGATGCCATAATCCTTGCAGACGGCGATATAATCTTCGAACTGGTTGCGGATGAGGAAGGCCTCGAACAGGGTGCCGCCGAAATAGATCGGCAGGTCGTAGGATTTGTATATTTCGATCTTCTCCCGGAGATTGGGGGTCACGAAAGCCGTTCCAAAACCTAGTTTGACGATATCCACATGGGGGTGTGATACGCTTAAAAAATTCTTTGTCTCTTCGATGCTCAAGCCCTTGTCCATCACCATCGTAATCCCGCTCTGCCTCGGCTTTAAAATTCTTTCCGGAATCTGCGTAAGTTTAAAATTCATCCTCTTATAGTTGTGACGTTCATGATTTAAATAGTTCCTGGCAGGCGCAAAAATAGTAAACTATCCCATATCAACCGGAACTCGCCGGCCGGCAGAGGCAATTATAATACGATTAAAAAAAGGGAATCGCTCAAAACGACTTGTTTTTCTTATGCCGCGCGATGATGTCCACCACCGGCTGGTATTGCAGGATCACAGGGTTCAGCTCCAACAGTTTTTTCAACAGCTTGGGCGCCTGCATCATCGCCTTTTCCAGTTGCAGGACGCCTTCCTTGGACTTGCCCATGGCGAAATACACGGCGCTGAGATAGAAGACGAACAGGGGCTTGCCGCCCGTGATGCGCAAGGCCGCTTCGATCTGCTCGAGGGCCTCTTCGAAGAATTCCGCGTGGTAGAGACAGCGGATCAGCGCCTCCCAGCTGGATATATTCCGGGGACGCATCCTCACTACATTGGAGAAGAACTGGATGGCCTCTTTGAACTCACCCAGCTGCATCTTGCACTCACCCATCGCCAGGTTATATTCCGGCTGCGCCGTGTGGATCCGCATGGCGGCTTCCAGCTGTTTGACGGCATGCGTATATTGTCCTTCGTTGATATAGGTGCAGGCCAGCTTATAATACAGCTTGCTGTCGTCCGGGTTGAGATGCGATGCCTTGCGGTAATAGAACCGGGCCTGTGCGTAGTTGTCCAGCTTGTCGTAACAGTGGCCGATCGCTTCGTAGATGACGTCCTCGGGGCGCGACAGCTCCAGTACTTTTTCCAGGGCCTCGATAGCGTCCTTGTACTTGCGCAGGCGGATATAGGCATCGCCCATATTGCGGTAGGCATAGTCGAATTTCTCGTCGATGACGAGGGCATATTTATAGGCATCCACCGCCTTCTCGTATAATTTCAATCCCTGGAAGGCGGCGGCGAGGTTGAACCAGGCCAGCTCGGAATAAGGGTTGTCGTCGATGATCTGCTGATGGAGGCGGATGCTCTCTTCATTCCTGCCCGTGAAATCCGTCCAGAAACAGATCTTGTACAGGGCCTCTTCATTGCCAGGTTCCTCTTCCAGGATCAGCTTCAGGCAATCGAAGATCTTGTCGAACTCCTCGTAGTCGTCATACACGTCGGCCAGCTCGAACAGGAGCTCGATACGCTCTTCCCCTTCGAAATGCAACAAGGCATTCTCCAGGAGGGCTACGGCCTTTTCCTGCTGGTCGAGGGCCAGGTAAGCGTCCGTCTTGAGGATGTATAGGTTAATGTCGGAGCTATCCAGTAATTCCGCCTGTTCGAGGATATCCAGGGCCTCCTGGTATTTGCGGGTGGCGATCATCAGATCGGCCTTTTTTATCATCAGCGAGGAGGAATAGGGATACTGTTCCATTCCCAATTCCACGGCCTCGATGGCCTGGGGAAGGTCCTCCGTGTCGTCAAAATAGTCGATGATCTTTTCAAAGGCTTCTTCTTCAAGGAAGCTGCGGTTCCGGCCGCTGCGGAGATCCTGGAATTTTTTCAACAGCTCCTTCATCTCTTCGCGGTCCTGGTGGTATGGATTTTCTTGCATGAATTTAAAGGTTATTGTAAGTTACGGCATAATCATACAGCTTTTTTAAAAATTTTGCACTCCCCGGCAACCAATTTTAACAATTCTGCGTATCTTCTAGAGGCATAACATCCGGGAGCCGGAGAAGGTTTTAAGGACCTGATCGTTAAAGGTTTATTAAAATTTGTGATAAACGGTTAAAAAATACCCATTTTTTTGTCTTATATTTGTATCTGAAATGAAGGAATTGGCTACTATACAACTGGAAAAATTGATGCGCAAAGTGCTCGTCAGCTTACTGCTGATCGCGGTTGTAGGCCTTTCATTCGCCAGCAAGGGCGGTGGCGGGGATAAGAAAAAGTCGAATTCCGTCATCCTGAAAAAGGACTTCGCTCCCATCCGGACCACTAACGGATTTACTCTCAAAGCGGGTCCCACCTACACCGGCAGCTATTTTACCGGCCAGGAAAAAACTCAAAATTACATCTCTTTCCATACCGTCACCACTTACGAAAAAGGCAATACTCTCTTCGTCATGCCTTACAACTACAAGGTGACCACTTCCCCTTACCTGAATATGCCCGGCAGGACCAATCTCAAGATGCTGGACCTGAAGATCAGAATGCACAAGTAACAAGTAATTGCTGATTTTGGGATTTAGTGATTTATCGATTTAGCGCTAACTCACTAACCTTCAACTATTTAACTACCATCAATCCCAAAATCCCGCAATCCCAACCTCTCTAAATCCCTTTCTTGCTTTCTTCATAATTCATCTCGCGATAGCCTGATTTAGGGATATCGAACCGGGAGGCCGGCACCGGGTTGAAATTAAGGCGGGAGATCCGGTATTTTATCTGCAGGTCGCCATTAGTGAGCTCATATTCCAGGGGGAGGCCATCCAGGGTCCTGAACTGGGGGTCATAGGTGCGGTTCTCAGGCAGGACGTCCTTGGTGTAGAAGACGTTGATGGTAGCCCCTGCTTTCGTCTTTGCAGTGGCTTTAATGCATTTATAGCCGGCGATCTCCTTTGTCTCCGGAAGGTTCTGGAACTGGAGCCCGTCATAGGGCTGCGCCCTTTCTGCCCAGTTCTCCGGGGTGAGGCGGATCAGCAGCTTTTGCCCGCTGACCTCCTTCAGGATGACGGCATTGCCGGTGGTGGCGTCGTAAAAGGTGGTGGAGGAGAAGATGGCGTTGGTCATCTCGGAACGGCTCTTATTTCCCTTGATATACACGGTATGGGAGGCATTCTCATTCCCGTCCTTGGGTGGGTTGGCGGCCGAGCCGATCCAATAGTCATAGACCAGGGTGAGCTCCGATACTTTTTTCTGCGCCATCGAGGGGAGAGCGGCAAGTGTTAGATACAGGATCCCTATAGAAGGTATGATTCTTACGTTTTTCATGGTGCCTTGACGCCTTTTTTGCCTTAACGTCCTGTAAAATAAGAAAGACCCGCCATAAAAACAAGGAAATCAAGGCCGCAAAAACCCTTATGGCCATCGTGGTTCGCCGCCCTTAACCCCTATGATCACCCGCCGTCGCCGTCGGTCGCGTCCCTGCCGGACTATTTCTTTCCGGACTGTTTTCCCGGCGGCTGCTGGGCTTTTTTCTGGGCTTCCTGCATCTGTTCCAGGCGTTCCTGCCATTTTGATTTTGTCTTGGGCTTGGTCCGGTTCTCCTGCAGCTTGACGAGGATCTTATCGTGGTCGATGATATAGTTCTGGATCACGAACTGGAGCAGCAGGGTAATGACGTTGGACACGGTATAATACCAGGTCAGCGCGGAGGCCAGGCGGTTGAAGAACAGCAGCAGCATCACCGGCATGATATAGGGCATATACTTCATGGCCGGGTTGCTCTGGTCCGGCGTCATGCTCATGCCGTATAAGGAGATGAGGAAGCTGGTGACGACCGCCAGCAAAGCGAACATGCTGATATGATCGCCGTAAGCGGGGATGGTGAATGGAAGATGAACCACCGCATCATAGGTGGACAGGTCCTTCGACCAGAGAAAATTTTCTCCCCGCAGGGCGATATTGGAATTGAAGAAGCTGTATAAGGCAAAGAAGATCGGGATCTGCAGCAGGGCCGGAATACAGCCCCCCAGCGGGTTCACGCCCGCCTCCCGGAATAATTTCATCTGCTCCATGCCCACCTGTTGCTGGTCATTGCCTACCCTTTTCTTCATCGCTTCGATCTCGGGACGCAAGGCCTTCATCTTGGCGCCGCTGAGATAGCTGGTATAGACCAGCGGAGAAGTGATGAGACGGATAAAGATCGTCAGCAGCATAATGGCCAGGCCATAGCTGGCAATATATTTTTTGAAAAAGCCGAATACCGGCATGATGACGTAGACGTTCACCGGCCGGACGAAGGAGTAGAAATTCCGGCCCAGGTCGATGATCCTGTCCATGCCCGGGGCTTGCTTTTTCAGGATGGAGAAATCATTGGGACCATAATAGATCTGGAAAGGCAGGGTGGCCGAAGCCGTGGCAGGCACTTTCGTTTGCAGGTTCAGGTCGGCGTGACCCACTGTATTGGACGTGTCGGAGGTCTCCCGTGACAGGTGTACGCTGCCGGCGGTGAAATTATCCTTGGAGATCAGGGTGGTATTGAAGAATTGCTGGGAGACCGTCACCCATTGAACGGGTTTTTCGAAGGTCTTGTCCGACTTGGCGGAGATATAATCGAAGTTGTTGTCCTCGTAATAGCAGATGCTGGACAGCCTTCTCTCGTCGGTGATGTTTTTCTGGGCCCTCCCCATATAAGCATGCCAGACCAGGTTGAAATTATTCTGAGTGAAGAGCTTCTGGGTATTGCCGGCGATCACGTTCCAGTCGATCTTGTACTCGCCGGGGTGGATGGTATACTCGTGCACGATGGATTCGCCGTCGGGCGCCGGCAGGCGGTAACGGACCGTCTGGCTGCCATCCGCATTGGTGACGAGAGGACTGGGGTCGAAATACAGGTCGGCGATCTGCGCGGACTGGTTGCCGGAAGTGTTGATACTATAGGAAAGACGGTAATCCGTCGAGGGATCGACCAGTTTTACCGGCAGGCTGTCATAGGTCTTGAATTTCTTCAGTTCCACTTCCACGGGCTGTCCCCCTTTATTGCTGAAAATGATCTTCAGCAGGTCGTTCTCCACGGTCAGCCGCTGTTCGGTGCCCCCCATGGCTTTGTTGAAACCGGTCGTATCGGCCTGGGCCACCTTGGCCTTGGCCGTATCCTGGAGCCTGGCAAGGGCCGCCTGGTGGGCCTTTACGGTGGCGATGGAGTCTTCTTCCAGCTTCCGCTGACGCTGTAAGGACTGGCTGTTCTTGGTGGAAGTGAATAAATAAACGAATAGCAAAAGACCCAACAGCACGAAACCAATTACCGTATTACGATCCATACCCATTATGATAGATTTTGAAGAAGTGCAAATATAGGGGCTTTTCCGGGCTGGAAGTCACCGCATCAAGCAAGAAGCCGGAAATTCCCGGCAAAGGGTAGAATTGGCTCGGCAGAGCGCTTTTAATGGCAGTTCCCCGCCTCAGCGCTCACCACTGACCACTCACCACTGACTACTCACTAGATCATTTCGCTTTGCAGCAAGGGGTTCTTCACCGAACTTTTCGCTTCGGCGAATTCCTTGGCGGCCTTGATAAAATGCACAAAAACAGGCTGGGGGCTTTCCACCGTGCTCTTTAGCTCGGGATGGTACTGGACCCCTATGAAGAAAGGATGGGCAGGCAGTTCGATGATCTCGACCAGTCCGCTCGCGGGATTGCGGCCGCTGGGGACCATGCCCGCCTGTTCGAATTGCTGAAGATATTTATTGTTGAATTCCCAGCGATGGCGATGCCGTTCGCTGATCTCTGTTTTGCCATAGATCTCCAGGGCCAGGGAACCTTCCTTCAGGACGCAGGGATAGGCGCCCAGGCGCATGGTCCCACCCTTGGTGGTGACTTTTTTCTGCTCTTCCATCAGGTCGATGACAGGCGTGGTGGTATTGGGGTTCATTTCCGTGGAATGGGCATCGTGCAGTCCCAGGACATTGCGGGCGAATTCGATGACGGCCATTTGCATGCCCAGGCAGATCCCGAAAAAGGGGAGCTTGTTCTCACGGGCGTATTTCACGGCGATGATCTTTCCTTCCACGCCGCGATGACCGAAGCCGGGCGCTACCAGCAGTCCGTCCAGGCTGCCCAGTTTTTCCGCTACATTCTCCTCCGTGATGAACTCACTGTGAACGTTCACCACCTGCACCTTGCATTCGTTGATGGCGCCCGCATGTACGAAGGATTCCAGGATGGATTTATAGGCATCCTGCAGTTCGATATATTTCCCGATGAGCCCGATGGTGACCTTGCTCTTAGGGTATTTCAGCTTGTCCAGGAACTCTTTCCACCGGATCAGCTCCGGCTCGCGGTATTGAGCGATATTCAGTTTCTTCAGGCAGATGAGGTCCAGCTTTTCCCGCATCATATGCAGGGGCACTTCATAGATGGTGGCGGCATCCACCGCTTCGATCACGGCTTCCTGCTTGACATTACAGAACAGGGCTATTTTCTTGCGGATCTCCGGGGACAGGGGCTCTTCCGTCCGGCAAACGATCACGTCGGGATGAACGCCTTCCTGGCTCAGCAGTTTGACGCTATGCTGCGTGGGCTTGGTCTTCAGCTCCTTGGCCGCCTTCAGGTAAGGGATGAGCGTCAGGTGCACCACCAGGCAGTCTTCTTCCGGCATCTCCCATTGCAGCTGGCGTACCGCCTCGATGAAAGGCAGGGATTCGATGTCCCCGACCGTACCGCCCAGTTCCGTGATAATGATATCGTATTTGTTGCCCTGCCCCAGCAGCAGCATCCTTCGTTTGATCTCGTCCGTGATATGAGGGATCACCTGCACGGTCTTGCCCAGGTAAGCGCCTTCTCTTTCCTTGTTGATCACGGTCTGGTAGATCCTTCCCGTGGTGACATTATTGGCCTGCGAGGTAAAGATATTCAGGAACCGCTCGTAATGGCCAAGGTCCAGGTCCGTCTCGGCGCCGTCTTCGGTCACATAGCATTCGCCGTGTTCGTAAGGGTTCAGCGTACCGGGATCTACATTGATATATGGATCCAGCTTCTGAATGGTTACCCTTAGTCCCCTTGCCTGCAGTAATTTTGCAAGCGAAGCGGCGATGATGCCCTTACCCAAAGAAGAAGTAACACCACCGGTAACAAAAATATATTTGGCCATAAAATGGTTAATTAAGTTATTATTAAATGCAATGTTTTGTTATTGGGCGACAGGCGAAAACTATTAAATTAGCAATCTCGATCGGGCCGCTCACGGGGATTCCTGAATCCTGAAACCTGTCTGATTTGACCTGTTGAAAACCAACAGAAAAGAAATTCCAAGAGGTCATGCAAAACTACGCGAATTTTTCCTCCCGGAAAAATAGGCCTCCGGCTATGTGGATAAGTTAACAATAACTATAATAACTATTAGGCGCCCGGACCGGCCCCGGTGGAAATAATAAAGCGGCCCCTAACCTATAGGGGCCGCCACTAAGCTTATTGCGGTTACATCAACGAAAGGCAGCCAGTGAAAAAGAAGATCTCATCTTCGTTTCAGGCTGAAGGGCTGATACGGTCCGGCTCGTTTCCTTATTACTGGAAACAGGGTTTCTTCCGGTCTGATTGAGCTTTACTGCGTGTAAGACTGCAATCGAAGCAATTTCAACGGCCAATACTACCAAGGCTTGGGTTTTTCCTTTTTTCATGGTACAAACTGGATTTTCAATTTTTCTTTAGGACTTGATTAAGTGTACGTTATGGTACTTGATGGTACTTGGACAATAAAACGAAAGATACTCCAAAATATTTTCCCTCGAAAAGTATAAACCACCTGGCCGAATTCGGAAATTTACGTGATTACCCTATCTTAATATGTTGGTTACCCATTAACAACCGTTTATATATTTATAAAAATAATATATTTAGTCGTATTCTTTTTTACTATTTTGAGGTATCCTGAAAAGCTATGAATTATAATCTCTTTTTAATCTGCACATTACTCCTGTTCTTTAATCCTCATCCGTCTGCCGGCCAGGAAGCCGAAACGGGTTCTGCCGGCCATGCCACCTTTACGGCCTGGTCCGCCTATCGATCGACACGCATCCAACTGCCTGTTCCCGCGCAGGATAGATTGAATAAACACCCTGTTTTCCATTCTTTCGACGTCCTGGACGCGCGGCCGGACACGGGCAGGATCGGGGTCCACATGGACCGGAAGGAACTGAACGGTCAGTTCCATCACAAGCAGCTGGTCTTCACCCACCCGGCCTCCCAGGAGATCGCCCGTTACCTGAATGAGCATTATTCGGGCGTCCCGGCCACCTATGCCGCCCTGATCGTGCTCCGTACCTGCTGGTTGTCAGACATTAAGTATACCCTGAGGCAGGTGGAGGAAAACCCCGACCTGCGCTTCAAAAAGACGCGGGTCCGCTTCAAGGCGGAAGTGTACGCGGTAAGGGAAGGGATCTATACCCCTGTACTCCGGTTCGATACGACCCTTGTCTCGACCAGGACCCCTTCCGGCGAAGGGGGCACGATCCTGGCCGGAATGCTGGAAGATATGGTGTACCGCGCTTCCCAGGTGAATATCTCCCGGAAGGAGCAGGTCCGTCAGCTAAGCCTGGAAAATATCCGGGCCTTCAATCATTCCCGGTTCAGCCATGCCATCAGCCGGGACAGTTCCCTGGTAAAGGGCGTCTACCGAAATTTCGAGGAGTTCAAGAATAATACGCCGGGCATCCGGGATTACGAGATGCGACGGGAAGGCAACAACGCCCTGCTCTACCTGAAAGAGGGAGGCGAGAATGCCTATTATACGCACAAGGTATGGGGGGTCTGTGACGGGAAAAGAATCTATGTGATGCTGGACGGGACCTTATGCCCGGCCTGGAAAGAACAGGAAGCTTATTATATCTCCTACCTGGCTCCCGGCCATGTGTTCTCGGTGGATATGGACAATGGCTCGGTTTATTGAGCGGCCCCTTCCGGCCTTCCTCCTAATCCTTCGCGATCTTCTCGTAACTGGCCACCAGACCCTTGATCAGCGAGGAGCTGAAGCCCTGGTGTTCCATTTCATTCAGGCCCGCGATCGTACAGCCCTTGGGGGTCGTCACTTTATCGATCTCCTGTTCGGGGTGGGTCCCTTTTTTCAGCAGGAGTTCCGCGGCTCCTTTGACGGTCTGAGCGGCGATGAGGGTGGCGGTGGCTGCGTCGAAGCCGATCTCGATCCCTCCCTGTATATTGGCCCGGATATAACGCATGGCGAAAGCCGTTCCGCAGGCGCCCAGCACCGTAGCGGCATCCATCAGCTTCTCATCGATCCGCACTACTTTCCCCAGCTGACCGAAGATATCCTGGACATACTGCAGCTGCTCTTCACTGACATCCTGCGCCGCCAGGCAGGTCATGCTTTCCTGGATGGCGATGGCCGTATTGGGCATGGCCCGTACGATGGGGATCTTTTTGGACAAGGACCCGGAGATATGCTGGATGCTGATGCCGGTGACCACGGAGATCAGGACATGCCTGTCTTCCTGGAATTCCTCCCGCAGGGATCGCAGGATATCGTTCACCTGGAAGGGCTTCACCGCGAGGATGACCAGGTCTGCATACCGGAGGGCCTCCTCATTCTTATCGCTCACCAATACCCCCTTCCTTTCCAGGCCGTGGAGGGTGTGGATATTCCGCTTGGTGATGAGGATATGCTTGGGCTGGACAAACCCACTCTGGATCAGTCCTTCGGCAATGGCCGTTCCCAGGTTGCCCCCGCCGATGATGGCGATCTTCTTATTCATGATAAAGTCATTTTCTTTCTTCTTATCTCACCACTCACAACTCACCACTCACTAATAAT
>Ga0307517_10005397_pt1 | contig 19296 bp, 17 predicted proteins | sample 23_EM_MG_FD_194515 | JGI IMG/M metagenome (GOLD analysis project Ga0307517, IMG submission 194515) | Populus trichocarpa ectomycorrhiza microbial communities from riparian zone in the Pacific Northwest, United States - 23_EM | ecosystem: Host-associated > Plants > Roots > Unclassified | place... | reverse complement strand
GGGCCGGGGCCATCGGGCCGCTCGGCGGCCCGGCCAGGGGCGGTGTCACCGCCCGTACCGCCTCCTGGGCGGCCGCCTGGACCATCCGGCCCTGCGACGCGGGCGGCGACGGCGGTGACTTCAGCACCCCGGTGCCCGCGGCGGCGGCCTCCTCGCTGCGTACGTAGTCCGCCCGCCGCACCCCGGCGTTCACGACGCCGGGCACCACGGCCTCCGGCCCGGCGGATGGCAGCGGGGCGTCGGCCCCGGGCGCGGCCTGCTCGTCCTCCTCGTGCCCCGGCGCGGTGCTGGGGACGCCGGGCAGCGGCAGGAGGGTGCGGGGCGCGATGGACGTCGCCCCGGCCAGGCTCAGCGCCAGGCTCACCGTGTAGACGCTGCACACGGCCCCCACCGTCCACGCGATACCGCGTACGCGGCGGCCGCGTCTGCCGCTGCTGTCGACGAACACCGGTTCCAAGGGCTGTGGTTCCTGGGCCGGTTCGGCCAGGTCGGCCGGTTCGGCCGGTTCAGCGGGGGCGGACGGTTCCTGGTGCCGGAGGTGCATGGCCGCAAGCTAACGCGCTGCGACCGCCCCCCGGCCCCGCCCGCCCGCCCCCGGGCTCCCGTTCCGGCCCTGTTCACGGGCCGTACCGGGGCCGCGCGGGGCAGCGCCTCTTTCGGGTGGGCCCGATGCCCCGGGGTGACGCCGCCGCTTACGCGGTGACCGGAGTGGTTCACCGGGGGTCGTCCCGGTGGCCGGTTCCGTCCTCAATCCCCGGACGGGCTGAAATCAGCCCGTCCGGCGATTGAGGACAAAGCGCAGCCGGCGGGCTGCGCAACCCGGGATCAGCCCGACCGGCACTCGCCCTACGCCTCGCCCGCGTACCGCACGCCGATGCGGTCCCGGACCGTGTCGAGGGTGCGCATCACGGCGAGGCTGCCGTCCAGCGGGACGAGCGGTGACTCGGGCTCGCCCGCGCGAAGGCACCGCATGACCTCCTCCGCCTCGTACCGCAGGCTGGCAGCCGGGGCGGTGAACTCCTCGGGCTCCCGGCCCTCCCGGTGCAGTACGAAGCGGTCGGAGGCGAAGAAGCCGTGGGGGAACTCGATCCGCCCCGTCGTCCCGGTGACGGTGGCCGTGGTCGGGGTTCCGGCGGTGATGGAGCAGCTCAGGACGGCGACGGCGCCGCTGTCGTAGCCGAGCAGGATGCCGGTGTTGGCGTCCACGCCCTCCTCCGTCAGCCGGGCCCAGGCCTGGACCTCGTCGGGCTCGCCCAGCAGCAGGTGGGCGAAGGACACCGGGTAGACGCCGAGGTCGAGCAGCGCGCCGCCGGCCTGGGCGGGGTCGCGGAGGCGGTGGGTGGGTTCGAAGGGCCCGGAGAGGCCGAAGTCGGCGTGGACGGCGCGGACCTCGCCGATGGCGCCGTCGCGTACGAGGGCGTCGAGGCGGCGGATGGCGGGGTTGCAGTACATCCACATGGCCTCCATCAGGAAGCTTCCGCGCCCCCGGGCCAGCTCCACCAGCTCCCGCGCCTCGACCGCGTTGACGGTGAAGGACTTCTCGCAGAGCACGGCCTTCCCGGCGCTCAGGCACAGCCCGGCCGCGACCCGGTGGGCGGAGTGCGGCGTGGCGACGTACACCACATCCACCTCTGGGTCGTCCGCGAGTTCGGTCCAACTCCCGTACGCGCGCGGGATCCCGAACCGCTCGGCGAAGGCCTTGGCCGAGGCCTCGCCGCGCGAGGCGACGGCCACCACCTCGGCGTCATCCTTGAGCTCCAGCAGCTCGGCGGTGAAGGCCGCCGCGATGCCGCCGGTCGCCAGAATGCCCCATCGGATCTTCCCGGGCTTCTCAGAATGTGCCATGTCCCGCTCCCGCCGCCCCGCTACCTGGTCTCGACCATTGTGTAAATCCTGAGAGCATAGAGAACGATTTGCCGACATGGAGACGGAGGCACGCATGCCGGGAGCCGGGCCGGTCCCGCCCGACCAGATATCCACACCGGACGCGTCAAAGCCGGTACGACCGGTACGACTCGCCGTACCCACAGCCGCCCGGCGTACGGGCCTGCTCGTCACCCTCGTCCTGGGCGGGCTCACCGCGCTGCCCCCGCTCTCCATGGACATGTACCTCCCGGCCCTGCCCGCCGTCACCCGCGCCCTGCACAGCCCCGCCGCCACCGTCCAGCTCACGCTGACCGCCTGCCTGGCGGGCATGGCGCTGGGCCAGCTGGTCGTAGGGCCGTTGAGCGACCGCTGGGGCCGCCGCAGACCGCTGCTCGCCGGCATGGTGATCTACGTACTGGCCACCGCCGTCTGCGCCTTCGCCCCCACCGCCGAGCTGCTCATCGCCTTCCGGCTGCTCCAGGGTCTGGCCGGAGCGGCGGGCATCGTCATCGCCCGGGCCGTCGTCCGCGACCTCCATGACGGCCTGGACATGGCCCGCTTCTTCTCCACGCTGATGCTGATCTCGGGTGTCGCCCCGGTCATCGCCCCCGTCATCGGCGGCCAGGTGCTCCGGGTCACCGACTGGCGCGGCGTCTTCGTCGTCCTCACCGTCGTCGGGATCGCGCTCACCCTCGTCGTCTGGCGCTGGCTCCACGAGACCCTGCCCCCGGCCCGCCGCCACCAGGGCGGCCTCGGGGAGACCCTGCGCACCATGCGCGGCCTCCTGGCCGACCGCCGCTTCACCGGCTACACGCTGGTCGGCGGCTTCACCTTCGCCGCCCTCTTCGCGTACATCGCCGCCTCCGCCTTCGTCGTCCAGGACCTGTACGGCGCCTCCGCGCAGACCTACAGCCTGCTCTTCGGCGTCAACTCCGTCGGCCTCGTCGCCCTCGGCCAGGTCAACGGCAAGGTGCTCGTCGGCCGCGTCCCCATGGACCGGGTCCTCGGCGCCGGGCTCGCGATCATCGCCGCGGCGGCCCTGGCGCTGCTCCTGATGACCTCCGGCGCGCTGGGCCGGGTCGGTCTGCCGCCGGTCGCCGCCGCGCTGTTCGTGCTCATGTCCGCCATGGGCCTGGTGCTGCCCAACGCGAACGCGCTCGCCCTGATGCGTACGCCCCATGCCGCCGGATCCGCCTCCGCGCTCCTGGGCACCTCCTCCTTCATGATCGGCGCCATCGCCTCGCCACTGGTCGGCATCGCGGGCGAGCGCACGGCCCTCCCGATGGCCCTGGTGCAGGTGGTGAGCGTGACCGTTGCCGTGGTCTGCTTCGCCGGGCTCTGCCGCCCCTGGCGGCGTACTGTGGATGCACCGCAAGCGCAGTGAGCGCACAGGCGTCAGGAGGCGGACATGTCCGAGCCGATCGACGAGAGCAAGTGGGCGTGGAAGACAGCCGACAGCTGCCTCCACACCGGGTCCGAACACACGATCGACCCCGAGGACCTCGTGATGGCCTCCGGCCGCGAGGTCACCCCCGCCCGGCTGGAAGCGGCCCGCAGGGCCCTGGAGGAGCACGGTGCCGCGGCTGTCGAAAGGTACCTCCCCTGAAGCTTTGGGCGGGCTGAACGCCCTCGTCGACGACATCCGGGCGTACGTGGAAGCCGTCCCCCGGCCCTGGTGCGCGGGGGCCGTCGTGCTGGCCGGGCGCGGCCCCGACGTCCTGCTGCACGAGGCGGTGGGCTGGGCCGTCCGCTACGCCGCCCACGACCGCGAGCTGCCGCGCGAACAGTGGGTCCCGATGCGCCCCGGCACGGTCTTCGACCTGGCCTCGCTGACCAAGCTCTTCACGGCGACCGTCACCGCCTGCGTGGACGCCGTGGACCTCGACGACCCGGTCGCCTCCCACGTCCCCGAATTCGGCGCCGCGGGCAAGGGGCCGATCACCGTCCGCCAGCTCCTCGACCACACCTCGGGCCTGCGCCCCGAGCTCCCCTTCTACGACTGCCCGGACGCCGCCGCCCGCACCGCGCTCCTGTGGGCCGAGGCCCCGGTCGCCGAGCCCGGCAGCGTACGGATCTACTCGGACCTCAACCTCATCGCCCTCCAGCACGTCCTTGAGCGCGCCACCGGCGAGGCCCTCGACGCCCTCGTCCGCGAGCACATCACCGACCCGCTCGCCATGTACGACACCCGCTTCAACCCGCCCGCCTCCTGGATCCCCCGGATCGCCGCCACCGAGGACCAGCGCCCTCCCTGGGGCCGCCTGGACCGCGGCATGCTCCACGGCGTCGTCCACGACGAGAACGCCTACGCGATGGGCGGCGTCGCCGGGCACGCCGGGCTGTTCTCGTCGGCCCGGGACCTGGCCGTGTTCTGCCGAGCCCTGCTGGACCGCGGCGGCCCCTGGCCCGGCTTCGAGGCCGACCAGCCGTGGTTCATGGGCGAGCTGGCGGGCCGTGGCGCTGTCGGGCACACCGGCTTCACGGGGACGAGCCTCGTCCTGGACCCGGCCTCGGATTCCTTCCTGGTGCTGCTCGCCAACTCCGTACACCCCTGCCGGGACTGGCGCGAGGGCAGTGCGATGCGGGCGGCGGCCGGGACGCGCTTCGCGCGGGCTCTGGCGTCGGTGTGAGCGTCGGTGTCAGGCGGGCTCAGCGGAAGATTCCCGTGTGCCCCAGCGAGTAACGCCCCGGCTGCGGGTACACCGCCAGTCCGTGCGGCCCGGACCCGACCGGGATCTTGGCGATGGTGCGGCCGCTGGTCGTGTCGATCGCGTAGACCTCGGAGTCGTACCGGCCGGAGAGCCACAGCACCTTGCCGTCGGCCGAGACGCCGCCCATGTCGGGGCTGCCGCCGCCGGGGATGTGCCACTTGCGCACGAGCCGGCCGGACGCGAAGTCCAGGACGGACACGGATCCCTCGCCCCGGTTGGAGATGTAGAGGTACTTCGAGTCCCGGCTGACGTACAGCCCGTGGCAGCCCTTGCCGGTCCGCAGCAGCCGGGGGCGGCTGAAGGAGTCCCCGTCCAGGACCCACATGCCGTTGGCCGCCATGTCGGCGACGTACCAGGTGCGGCCGTCGGGGGAGACCTTGACGTCCTGCGGCATGGCGCCGCGCAGGGGGAGCCGGGCCTGGGCGACGACCTCCATCCTGGCGGTGTCGACCTTGAGCAGTTCGCCGGAGAACTCGCAGGAGACGATGAAGTACCGCCCGTCCGGGGAGAAGTCGGCGTGGTTGACGCCGTAGCAGCTCACCGGGACGACCTTCCTGACGGCCATGGTGTGCGCGTCGCGGAAGACGAGCTCGCGGTCGGCCGAGGCCATGACGACGGCGTATCTGCCGTTCGGCGTGAAGTACAGGTTGTACGGGTCGTGCACGCGGACGCGCGGGCCTGCGATGCGCGCTGTGCGGGGGTCGATCGGGGTGAGGGTGTTGCCGAGGTCGTCGTTGACCCAGAGGGTCTTGAGGTCCCAGGAGGGGACGACGTGCTGGGGCTGGCGGCCGACGGGGATGGTGCGTACGACCTTGTAGGTGGCGGGGTCGATGACGGAGACGGTGTCGGAGTTGGTGTTCGGGACGTAGACCAGCGAGGGGAAGCCGCGGACGACGGGGGAGAGGCGGTTCGGGCGGTCGGCCGCGTAGACATCGGCCGGGTCGAGCAGGGGCGGCATGCCGGGGAGGCCCCCGGGCGAGGCGGCCGCGACGGGGCTGGCGGAGACGGAACCGGACGGGCTGGGGGCGGGATGGTGCGCAGGGGCGGAGGAGGCGCACCCGGCGGCGAGGGCGAGCAGCAGCGGAAGCACGGGAAGAGCGAGGCGGCGGCGCATCAGGTGAGGAGCTCCGTGGCGGTGACGGCGTGCAGGCTGCGGGCGTGCAGGCCGTCGAGGATGGCGGGAAGGGCGGCGATGGTGCCGGGGTGGCCGAGGTGGAGGCTGACGATGGATCCGGGGCGGACGCGGTGCAGGACGTTGGCGCTGATGGCGGGGGCGCCGGGGTCGGTGTAGTCGAGGGAGTCGACGTCGTAGGAGAGCACCCGGGCGTACCCGGCGCGCAGGGCCGCCCGTTGGACGGTGGGGGTGACCAGGCGGGCCTGGGAGGGCCGGAACCAGCGGCCGGGGGAGCCGGTGAGGCGGCGCAGGCGGTCGGCGCAACCGGCGATCTCGGCGTAGGCGTCCGCCGGGGACATGGTGTCGATGTCGCGGTGCGTCTGGGTGTGGTTGCCGAGTTCGTGGCCGCCGTCGAGGATCCGGTGGGCGAGCCGGGGGTACGCGTCGAGCCAGTCGCCGACGGCCAGCACGGTGAGCCGGGCGCCGGCGCGTTCGGCCTCGGCCAGCAGGGCGGTGGTGAGAGCGGGTTCGCCCTGGCCGTGGAAGGTCAGCGCGACCTGGGGGCGCGTCAGGGGGCCGTGGGTGAACTGGACCGGAACCGGAACCGGAACCGGTGCTGGAGCCGGGTCCGGGGCCGCCGAGGCGGCGGGCCGTCCCGGCTCGGCGGACGCGGCCACCGGTTCGGGGGTGTGACGGGTGGCGGCGCCGCAACCGGAGGCCAGGGCGGCGGCACCGGCGAGGACGACGGTACGGCGGGTCATGGGCACGATGACCAGTTTAGTGATTTATGCGGCTATTGCTGCGATATGACGGGCAGTCGGGTGACCAGGGCGTCTTTGGTTACCGCTCGGTATGTGGCTGCACGAGTATTGACGTGCGCATGTGGCGGCCCTTCTTATGTCTGTCGAACACTCGGACGGTGTTCGACATTCCGAACAGTCAGCCCCGGGAGAGCCGCATGACCCCCACCCCCACGCGCGCCATCAGACGCATCGTCATCCAGGCGCTGGTCCTCAGCGTTGCCCTCGTCGGTTTTCTCGCCGCCCCCCGTCAGTCCGAGCCGGTGACGCAGACCGCCCCCGTCGCCGCCGCGCAGGTCTCCGTCACCCCGCCCCCCATGGGCTGGGCCTCCTGGAACAGCTTCGCCAGTGTCATCGACTACGCCACCATCAAGGCCCAGGCCGACGCCCTGGTCTCCTCCGGGCTGGCGGCCAAGGGCTACAAGTACATCAACATCGACGAGGGCTGGTGGCTGGGCACCCGTGACAGCAGCGGCAACATCACCGTCGACACCACCAAGTGGCCGGGCGGGATGGCGGCCATCGCCACGTACATCCACAGCCTGGGCCTGAAGGCGGGCATCTACACCGACGCCGGCCTGAACGGCTGCGGGTACTACTACCCCACCCCCTCCGGCACCGCCGCCGCCCCCAACACCGGCAGTGAGGGCCACTACCAGCAGGACCTGACGGCCTTCCAGAACTGGGGCTTCGACTACGTCAAGGTCGACTGGTGCGGCGGCCAGGCCGAGGGCCTCAGCCAGGAGACCACGTACAAGGCGATCACCGCCGCCAACACCGCCGCGACCGCCGTCACCGGGCGTTCGATGGTGCTGTCGTTCTGCGAGTGGGGCAGCGGCAACCCCTGGAACTGGGCCACCGGTTACGGCGACCTGTGGCGCACCAGCGATGACATCATCATCTACGGCGACACCGCGACCACCGCGAAGATGCTGACCAACTTCGACAAGGGCCTGCACCCGGCCGCCCAGCACACCGGCTACTACAACGACCCGGACATGCTGATGACGGGCATGAGCGGCCTGACCGCCGCCCAGAACCGCACCCACATGTCCCTCTGGGCGATCTCGGGCGCGCCGCTGCTCGCCGGCAACAACCTCGCCACCATGACCTCCGCCACCGCCGCCATCCTCGGCAACTCCGAACTCATCGGCATCGACCAGGACGCCCGCGGCCTCCAGGGCGTCAAGGTCGCCGAGGACACGACCGGTCTGCAGGTCTACAGCAAGGTCCTGGCCGGCACCGGCAAGCGGGCCGTCCTGCTCCTCAACCGCACCTCCGCCGCCGCCAACATCACCGCCCGCTGGGCCGACATGGGGCTCACCACCGCCTCCGCGTCGGTGCGCAACATCTGGTCGGCCACCACCGTCGGCTCGTACGCCACGAGCTACACCACCTCCGTCCCCGCCGGCGAGGGCGTCCTGCTCACCGTGACCGGCGGCACCGAGGCCACCGGCACCACCTACACCGGCTCCACCTCGGTCGCCGTCACCGCGGCCGCCGCGGGCACCAAGCTGGCCGACATCACCTACGCCAACGGCGGCACCACGGCCGCCAAGACCACCCTCAAGGTCAACGGCCAGTACTCCACGATCGTCTCCCTGCCGCCCACCGGCTCCGCGAGCACCTACGGCACCGTGTCCGTACTGCTGACACTCGCCAAGGGCAGCAACACGGTCACCTTCTCCACCGCCCCCAGCAACCTCTACGTCCAGGACCTGACGGGGACCAACGGCACCGCCCTCGTCGGCACCGGCTCCGGCCGCTGCGCGGACCTGAACCAGAACACGATCACCAACGGCGCCCAGGCCCAGCTGTGGGACTGCTCGGGCGGCCAGAACGAGACCTTCACGTACACCTCGCGCAGCGAGCTCGTCCTGTACGGCAACAAGTGCCTCGACGCCTACAACAGCGGCACCACGAACGGCACCAAGGTCGTCATCTGGGACTGCAACAGCGGCACCAACCAGAAGTGGACGATCAACTCGTCCACCGGCACCATCACCAACAACGTCTCCGGGCTCTGCCTGGACGCGTACGGCGCCGCCACGGCCAACGGCACGCTGCTGGACCTGTGGACCTGCAACGGCCAGACGAACCAGAAGTGGACCCTGAACTGATCTGACAGCTCGTACCACGTCAACGGGCCGGCGGGCCGTGTGCCCGCCGGCCCGTTGACCGTATCTGGACGATCCCGTGCGTTCTGTGCCGTGTCGCGTCCGGTTCCTGCCATGATGTGCGCGCCGCACCCGCCTGTGTTCCTCTCCGGAAAGGTCCAGTTCTGTGAGCGTCAGGATTCAGCCCACCGCCCAGGTCGACGAGAAGGCCGAGCTCGGAGAGGGGACGACCGTCTGGGATCTGGCGCAGATCCGGGAGGACGCCCGTCTGGGCCGCAGCTGCATCGTGGGCCGGGGGGCGTACGTGGGTCCGGGGGTGTGGATCGGTGACAATGTGAAGCTCCAGAACTACGCGCTGGTATACGAGCCGGCGGTGCTCGCCGACGGGGTGTTCGTCGGCCCGGCGGCGGTGCTCACCAACGACTACTACCCCCGGTCGGTGGACCCCGACGGCAGGCAGAAGCGCGGTGGCGACTGGGAGCCGGTGGCGGTCGTGGTGTCCGAGGGCGCGTCGCTGGGGGCCCGCTCGGTGTGCGTGGCGCCGGTGCGCGTCGGGCGTTGGGCGCTGGTGGCGGCGGGTGCGGTGGTGACCCGGGACGTGCCGGACTTCGCGCTCGTGGCGGGTGTGCCGGCGCGCCGGATCGGCTGGGTGGGCAAGGCCGGGGTGCGGCTGGTGGAGCGGGACGGGGAGCCGGGCGGCGGGTGGGAATGCCCCGATACGGGTGCGCTGTACGACGAGAAGGACGGCGTGCTCGTTGAGCGCGCATGACAGGTTCTTTTCCTCAAAACGCCAATCCTCGAACATCCATAGGCATATCGTGTGTCCGAACCGTGCAGACTGAGCACAGCGAGAACACAGACCAGTAGTGCGCAGTGGGGGAATTACGGGGTTGGGGACACGTGTGTCCAAAACCTGGGGCGGGACCAACTCCAACACCTGGCGTCGGCCCATGCCTGCGTGCGCCCGCAGCCGCATCACCGTCACGACCCTGGGGGGTTGGTGTGCCCAAACGATGACCACCACACGTCTGGCGGCGCTCGGCCATGAGGAGCCGACGCTGCTCCCGCTCGCCCAACGGCTGCTCGCCGTGGCCGAGGCGGGACTGCCCTCGATGCTCCTTCCCGGCGGCGAGAACTTCGCCTTCACCATGGCCGCGCAGGCCTCGCCCGGCGGCTGGAGCCTGGAGCGGCGCGGCACCAGCACCCGGTACGCGGCCATCACCGCGCTGGGCGTCCGGTTCCTGCCGGAGGACCGGCAGCGCGCGGTGCTCGCGGGGCGCACCGCCGAGGAATTCGCCGGTCTGCTGGTCGAGTCGCTGCCCGGGGTGACCAACCTCGGCGACGCGGCGCTCATCGCCTGGGCGGCGGCCGAGACGGGCCACCCCAAGCTGTCCGACGCCCTCGCCCGGGTCGCGGAACTGGACGACGACAGCCGCCCGCAGTACACCGTGGAGGCGGCCTGGGTGCTGTCCGCGCTGGCGGCGGCGCGCGGCACGGTCGATGTGGAGAATCGTTTCTCCGCAGCTCGCGACCGCCTGCTGCGGGCCCGGATCGGTGACAGCCCGCTGTTCCCGCATGCCACCGGGCCCGGCCTGGTGCCCTGGTACCGGGCGCATGTGAGCTGCTTCGCCGACCAGACGTACCCGCTCCAGGCCCTCGCCCGCGCCCATGCGAGCGGCGACGGGGACCCGCAGGCGCTGGCCGCCTCCGAGGCCTGCGCCGCGCGCATCTGCGAACTGCAGGGCGACGGCGGCCAGTGGTGGTGGCACTACGACGCCCGCACCGGCGGCGTCGTGGAGGGCTACCCGGTCTACAGCGTCCACCAGCACGCGATGGCGCCGACCGCCCTGTTCGACCTCGCGGACGCCGGCGGCACCGACTTCGGCGCGGCGATCCGCAAGGGCCTGCGCTGGATGACGGAGGTGCCCGAACTGGCCGCCGCGCCCGAGGGCCCGGAGGAGATGATCCTCGACGAACTCGGCGTCACCTGGCGCAAGGTCTACCGCGGCGACCCGAAGAAGGCCGTCCGCGCCGCCCGCGGGGCCAGTACCCGCGTGGCCTCCGGCCTGCGGCTGAAGTCCCTGGACCGGGTGTTCCGTCCCGTCTCGGTGGACCGCGAATGCCGGCCGTACGAATTCGGCTGGATGCTCTTCGCCTGGCTCGGGGGCCGAATATGACCAAGCACCAGACCGGGCGTCAGACTCTCTTCGGGGTCGAGCTGGACCCGCTCACCATGGACGAGACCGTAGAGCGCTGCCTCCAGGCGGTCCGCGACGGCGAGCGGCTGGAGATCGGGGTGGTCAACGCCGCGAAGCTGGTCAACATGCGGCGGGACCCCCGGCTCGCCCAGGCGGTGTCCGGCTGCGACCTCGTCCTCGCCGACGGCCAGGCCGTGGTCTGGGCCGGCCGCGTGCTGCGCGCCCGGCTGCCGGAGCGGGTGGCCGGGATCGACCTGTTCATGCGGCTGCTGGCCGAGGCCGAGTCGGCGGGTATGTCCGTCTACTTCCTCGGCGCCAAGGAAGACGTACTGGAGCAGATGCTGCTCCGGGTCGCGGACCGCTTCCCGGGGCTGAAGGTGGCCGGCAGCCGGAACGGCTACTTCGACGACACCGAGCAGCAGGCCATCGCGGACGCGATCGGCGACAGCGGTGCGCAACTGCTCTTCCTGGGCATGACCTCGCCCAAGAAGGAGATCTTCACCGCCGGTTACGGCACCCGCACCGGCGCCCGGGTCGTGCACGGCGTCGGCGGCTCCTTCGACATCCTGGCCGGCGTCACCCGGCGGGCCCCCGCGGCCTGGCAGCGGCTGGGCGTCGAGTGGCTCTACCGCGCGCTGCAGGAGCCGCGCCGCCTGGGCCGCCGCTACCTCACCACCAACGCCGCCTTCGTCCTCATGACGGCACGGGAGCTCATCCGCCCCACCCCGTCCCCCGCCGGTCCCGTGAACAGGAGCAACTGATGCGCGTCGTCGTTGTCGGACAGGGATACGTCGGACTGCCGCTGGCCATCCGCGCCGCCGAGGCCGGCCACGAGGTGATCGGCTACGACGTGGACGCGCGGCGGGTCAAGACCCTCGCCGCCGGGGAGTCCTTCGTCGAGGACGTCTCCTCGGCACGGATCCGCGCCGCGATGGACCGCGGCGCCTACCGCCCGAGCGACGCGGCCCGCGACTGCGGGGGCTTCGACGTCGCCGTGGTCACCGTGCCCACCCCGCTGCACGAGGGCACCCCCGACCTCAGCTACATCCGGGAGTCGGCGGTCACACTGGCCCGCTATCTGCGCCCCGGGGCCACCGTCGTCCTGGAGTCGACCACCTACCCCGGCACCACCCAGGAGCTGTTCGCCCCGATCCTGGAGGACGGCTCCGGGCTCACCGCCGGCACGGACTTCCACCTCGGCTACAGCCCCGAGCGGATCGACCCGGGGAACGCCGTCTGGGGCTTCAAGGAGACCCCGAAGGTCGTCTCCGGCGTCAACGAGAGCTCGCTGAAGGCCGTACGGGACTTCTACGACGACCTCGTCGACACCACCGTGCCGGTGAGCTCCCCGAAGGAGGCCGAGCTCGCCAAGCTGCTGGAGAACACCTTCCGGCATGTGAACATCGCGCTGGTCAACGAGATCGCGATGTTCGCGCACCACCTGGACATCGACGTCTGGCAGGCCATCGAGGCCGCGTCCAGCAAGCCCTTCGGCTTCATGAAGTTCACCCCCGGACCGGGCGTCGGCGGCCACTGCCTGCCGATCGACCCGTCCTACCTGTCCTGGCGGGTGCAGCGCGAACTCGGCCAGAGCTTCCGCTTCGTGGAGCTGGCCAACGACATCAACAACCACATGCCCGAGTACGTCACCCGCCGCATCATCGACGCCTTCAACGAGCGGCGCCGGTCCGTCAACGGCTCGCGCGTGCTGCTGCTCGGGCTGGCGTACAAGAAGAACACCGGCGACGCCCGCGAGTCCCCGGCCCTGCGCATCTCCCAGCTGCTGCTGGACATGGGGGCCCAGGTCAGGGCGGCGGACCCGCATGTCGTCGAGAGCCTGCCGGTGGACGCCCGGCTGGTGCGGGTCGAGGTGACGGCCGAGGAGCTGGCGGCCGCCGACATGGTCGTCCTGCTCACCGACCACGACGGCTTCGACTACGAACTCGTGGCCGAGCACGCCCCCTTCGTCCTCGACTGCCGCCGTCGGCTGTCCGGATCCAACATCGAGGTGCTCTGAGCCGTGTCCGCGTTGCGAGTGGTCTGTGTCGCCGGGGCGCGACCCAACTACATGAAGATCAAGCCGGTGATGGACGCCCTGGAGCGCCGGGGCGCCGAGGTGGTTCTCGTCCACACCGGCCAGCACTACGACCCGGCCATGAACGACGTGTTCTTCGCCGACCTCGGGATCCGGCCGCCCGACCGCTTCCTCGGGGTCGGCTCCGGCAGCCACGCCGAGCAGACCGGACGCGTGATGACGGCGTTCGAGCCGCTGCTCGCGGAGGTGTCCCCGGACATCGTCGTCGTGGTCGGCGACATCAACTCCACCCTGGCCTGCGCCCTGGTCACCGCCAAGGCCGGGCCCCTGCTCGCCCACGTCGAGTCCGGCCTGCGCAGCCGCGACTGGAGCATGCCGGAGGAGGTCAACCGGGTCGCCACCGACCGGGTCAGCGACTACCTGCTGGCCCCCTCGCCCGACGCGGTCGAGAACCTGCGGGCGGAGGGGTACCGGGAGGACCAGATCCACCTGGTCGGCAACGTCATGATCGACACGCTGCTGGCCAACCTGGAGCGGGCCAGGGCGTCGGCCATCCTGGATGAATACGGCCTGGTCAAGGGCGAGTACGGCCTTGTCACCCTGCACCGGCCGGCCAATGTGGACGATCCCGAGGTGCTTGCCGGGCTGCTCAAGGCCCTGGGCGAGATCGCCGGCCGCTGCCCGCTGCTGCTGCCCGTGCACCCGCGAGCGGCGGCGCGGCTGGCCGACATCGGGGTTCCCGGCGGCATCCGGCTCGTACCGCCCGCCGGTTACCTGGACTTCATCGCCCTGCAGGACTCCGCCCGTATCGTGCTGACCGACTCGGGCGGCGTACAGGAGGAGACCACCGCGCTGGGCGTGCCGTGCGTGACGCTGCGGGACAACACCGAGCGGCCCATCACCGTCGAGCAGGGCACCAATGTGCTGGCCGGCCGGGATCCGGAGCGGATCGTGGCCACGGTGAACCGGGTGCTGGACGGCCCGCCCGCGCAGCGCCGGCCCGAGTTGTGGGACGGCCGGGCCAGCGAGCGGATCGCCGATGTGCTGCTGGAAGGAGGCACCGCGAGCACCAGGCCGAGACCGACCGATGTGACCACTGACGTGACCACCGGCCCGACCGCCGACCAAACGCTCTTCGTATGATCCGGTTGCAACATATGCTCGACGAACATCGGGTCGCGAGGGGAAACCACCATGGATCTCGCTGAGATCTTCCGTGTCATGCGCAGGCGTTGGTATGTCCTGCTGCCCGGACTGCTGCTGGCCGCCGGTCTGACGGTCGCCGTGGCCCTGGTGGTCCCGGTCACCTACCAGTCGCAGAGCACCGTGGTCCTGCTGAACTCCCAGAAGGCCACCCGTGCCTACGACGGCAACCCCTTCCTGAGCACGCAGACCTCGCTGACCGGCATGGCCGACAGCCTGGCCCGCAACCTCAACTCCGACGCCTCGATCCGCGCGCTCAAATCCCGGGGCGCCACCGGGACCTTCGAGGCCAAGCTCGCCGACAACGCCCAGGGGCCGCTCATGTGGCTCACCGTGACCGGCACCGACGAGTCGTCCGTCCTGGCCTCCGACCGCATCCTGACCGCGTACGCCAAGGAGCGGCTGGAGGCCTTCCAGGAGCAGCAGTCGGTCGACGAGAACGCCATGATCCGGATGATGACCATCGTGGCCTCGCAGAACCCGGTGGCGCAGACCAAGACCCGGCTCGAATACATGATCATGGCCGGTGGCGCGGGCTTCGTGATCAGCATGATCGCCACCTTCTACGTGGAGGCGCGCAAGCGCTCGCGCGGGCCCGAGCGGGAACCCGGGTCCGACCCGGAGCCGGAGCCGGATCCGGACCCGGAGCTGGCGGAAGAGCCCGCCGAGCCGGAGGAGGAAATCACCTTCCCCAGGCCCAAGACCGAGGAATCGGTCGTGGAACAGACGCTGGCCATCCGGCGGCCGCCCAGCTGGTCGCGGCCCGCCGAGACCGAGCCCAAGGCGCAGCGGTCCGTGGTGACCGCCCCGCCCGCCGAGCCGCTCGACGAGGAGTCGACTCATGGACACCGCCCGCGCACCGGTCAGCGAGACCGGTGAGACGAGCACCGGTGAGACGAGCGACGGTGAGACAAGCGACGCTCCCGCCGCGCCGTCGTTCGGCCGCAAGGTACGGTCGGCGGCCCGCTGGAGCCTGATCAACACCGTCGTCATGCGCCTGGGCAACTTCGCCACCGGCATCCTGCTGGCGCGCTTCGCCCTCGGCCCGGCGGAATGGGGCGTCTACGGCATCGCCCAGACCGTGCTGCTGGTCCTGCTGTCCGCCAACGAACTGGGCGTCGGCCTGGCCATCGTCCGCTGGGACGGCGACCCCCGCCGCTTCGCGCCCACCGTGCTGACCCTCGGCGCCCTGTCCAGCGGCCTGCTGTACGTGGCGATCTTCCTGTCGGCGCCCACGGTGGCCGGGCTGCTGGGCTCACCGGACGCCGCCGGCGTGCTGCGCGTGATGTGCCTGTGCGTGGTGATCGACGGGGTGGCGCAGGTGCCCGCCGGCTTCCTCACCCGGGAGTTCGCCCAGGGCAAGCGGATGGTCATCGACGCGCTCAACTTCGTACTCAGCACCACGGTGACGCTGGTGCTCGCCTTCGAGGGCTGGGGCGCGATGAGCTTCGCCTGGGGCGCGGTGGCGGGCAACATCGCCGCGCTGATCGGCTGCGCCGTGGCCGCCCCCGGCACCCTGAAATTCGGCTGGGACCGCGAACAGGCCCGTGCGCTGCTGAAGTTCGGGCTGCCGCTGGCGGGCGCGAGCCTGCTGGCGCTGGCGGTGGTCAACGTCGACACCATGGTCGTCGGCTCCACCCTCGGCCAGGTCTCGCTGGGCTTCTACGTCCTGGCCTTCAACATGTCCGGCTGGCCCGTACGCATCATCTCCGAGGCCGCCCGCCGGGTCTCCTTCGCGGGCTTCTCCCGGCTGGCCGGCTCACCGCAGGCCCTCGCCCAGGGGTTCAGCCGCGCCCTCGGCGTCCTGATCACCGGCACCGTGCCGCTGTGCGTGCTGCTGGCGGGCCTGGCGGGGCCGGTCGTCGAGCTGGTCTACGGGAGCCAGTGGCTGCCCGCCGCCAAGGCGCTGCCCTGGCTGATGGCGCTGGGCCTGGTCCGGATCGGCTGCGAGCTGGCCTACGACTGCCTGGTCGCCACCGGACAGCGCCGGTCGCTCTTCGGCGTCCAGGGCCTGTGGCTGGTCGCGCTGATCCCCGTACTCGTGGTCGCCGCCCGCACCCACGGCATCGTCGGGGTCTCACAGGGCCACGTCCTGGTCGCCGTCGGCATCGTCGTGCCCGCCTTCCTGTTCGCCCTCGGCCGGGCCGGGATCAGCCTGCGCTCGATCGCCCGGGCCTGCGCCTGGCCCTTCTTCGGAGGAGCCGTCATGGCTCTGGTCATCCTCGGCGCCCAGCCGCTCTTCGGCGGCGGCGCCGTCGCCCTGTTCGCCGCCGGCGCGGTCGCGCTGGCCTGCTACGTCGTCTGCGTACTGCCCAGCCGCGGCTTCCTGCTCGGCACCCGAGGAGGGGACACGGCATGACAAGGCTCCGGGCTTTACTCGCCGCCCTGGCGCTCACCCTGGCCCTCGGCGCCACCGCCTGCTCCGGCAGCGGCGACCCCTCCTACCCGCCCTGCCCGGACACCGCCCTGACCTGCCCGCAGGGGGGCGGCCAGTCCTCCTGGGCCTCTCCGGTCCCGCTGGCCTCGCCCACCTCCCGCGGCCCCGGCTCCCCGGCCGCCCAGGGCATGGGGGGCTCCGCAGGCCCCGGCACCTCCGCGTCGGCGAGCCGCTCCGCGACGGCCACCACGGCCGTCCAGGCGGCGGGCTTCCCCGACGCCCGTACCACCGGCCCCCGCATCCCCCTGACGCCGCACAACACCGGGGCGATGAGCGTCAAGACCAGCGGCACCGTCATCAGGGGCTGGGACATCACCGGCTCGCTCGACATCTACGCGAACAACGTGACCATCGTCGACACGAAGATCACCTCGACCAACTGGTGGGGCATCAACCTGCGCCCCGGATACAGCGGGCTGCGGGTCATCCACAGCACCATCACCGCCATCCCGGGCAAGGGCCCCGACAACGGCGGCGAGGACTACGCGGTCTCCAACAGCGGCGACAGCTCGATCGAGGTCGGCTGGAGCGACATCTCGGTCTTCGGCAACGCCCTGTCCATGGGCCAGGGCAACATCCACGACAACTACGTCCACGACCTCGTCGCCTTCCGCAACGCCGGCGGCGAGTGGCAGCACGTCGACGCGGTGATCAGCGGCGGCGGCAGCACGGGCAAGCTGACCATCCGCCACAACACCCTCCTCAACCCGGTCGCCGTGGACCGGGGCGCCTCCGCCAGCATCGGGCTGTTCTCCGACACCGGCACCGTCACCAACACCGTCATCGACGGCAACCTGCTGGCCGGCGGCGCGTACGCGCTCTACGGGGGCGGCGACGGCGCCACCGGCATCAAGGTCACCAACAACGTCTTCTCGACCCAGTTCCACAGCAAAAGCGGCGTCTACGGAGCCGTCACCGCCTGGAACGAAGGCGGCGCCGGCAACGTCTGGACCAACAACCGCATGGCCGACGGCACCGCGATCACCCCCAAACCGGCCGGCTGAGGGCTGAGGAACACCATGATCCGACGCATCGCCCGAGCCCCCTGGGAGCTCCTCAAGCGGACCTTCGGCTGGCTCGTCCTGTTCGAGCTCAGGAACAAGATCCTCCTGGCGCCCTCGGCGGTGAGCCTGCGCCGTTTCGAGACCGCCGAGACCGCCCGCCTCGCCGCCGACCCGATCCCCGCCGCGCTGGTCGCCACGGTGATCGCCACCCACCGCCGCCCCGACGCCCTGCGCGCGGCCGTCCGCTCCGCCCTCGCCCAGACCGTACGCGACCAGGTCGTCATCGTCGTCGACGACGGCGCGGGTCTGCCCGAACTGCCCGACGACCCACGGCTGTTCGCCGTCTCGCTGGCGCGCAACACCGGTGTGGCCGGCGTCGTGCGCAACGTCGGAATCCGGCTGACCCGCTCGCGCTACGTCGCCTTCCTCGACGACGACAACCTCTGGGAACCCGACCACCTCGAACAGGCCCTCGCGGTCCTGGAGTCCCCCCAGGGGCCCGACGGCGTCTACACGGCCCTGCGCCGCGTCCTGCCCGACGGGACCGAGCGGGACATCCTGTCGGTCCCCTTCGACCGGCGCCGGGCCGCCCGGGAAGCCTTCCTGGACACCAACGCCTTCGTCGCCCGCCGCGACCGGTCCCTGTACTTCAGCCGCCTGCGCCGGACGCCGGAGGTGCTTCCCCGCGAGGACTGGGAGCTCGTCCACCGCTACAGCCGCGGCCACGACGTGCGGCACGTGCCGCAGCCCACCGTCCGCTACCTGGTGAACCCCGAGAGCTTCTACACGGCGTGGAGGTCGGCGGAACCCACCGGCTGACCTGCGGTAACGCAGTCGATCAGGAATCGAGAAGCGAGGTCGGCGAGCCGAGACTAGCGTGACGGTCATGGGCATCACGACTCGGTGAGACCCCCGGCTTCAGGAGTGACCATGGCTGTCAAGACCCTGCTGCATCCCGTGTCCGACCTGGCGAAGGCCAAGGCGGTGTACGCCGCCCTGCTCGGCGTACCGCCGCAGACCGACGAGTCCTACTACGTCGGCTTCGAGGCCGACGGCCAGCACATCGGCCTGGTGCCGGGTGGCGGACCGCAGGCCATGACCTCACCGGTGGCCTACTGGCACGTGCCGGACATCGAGGCGAAGCTGGCCGAAGTGACCGCCGCGGGTGCCACCGTGAAGGAGCCCGCACACGACGTCGGCGGCGGCCGCCTGGTGGCCACCGTCACCGACCCCGACGGCAATGTCCTCGGACTGCTCCAGGATTGATGACCACCAGCCCGAGACACGGAGACACGGAGACACGATGAGCATGGCCGCCAAGACGCACGCTGCCGACATCCACGATCTGATCCGCGTGCACGGTGCGCGCGAGAACAACCTCAAGGACGTCAGCATCGAGATCCCCAAGCGCCGGCTGACGGTGTTCACCGGGGTCTCCGGCTCGGGCAAGAGCTCGCTCGTCTTCGACACGATCGCCGCGGAGTCGCAGCGGCTGATCAACGAGACGTACAGCGCCTTCGTGCAGGGCTTCATGCCCACGCTGGCGCGGCCCGAGGTCGATGTCCTGGACGGGCTGACGACCGCGATCATCGTCGACCAGCAGCGGCTGGGCGCCGACCCCCGTTCCACGGTCGGCACCGCCACCGACGCCAACGCGATGCTGCGCATCCTCTTCAGCCGGCTCGGCAAGCCGCATCTCGGCTCGCCCAAGGCCTACTCCTTCAACGTCGCCTCGATCAGCGGCGCGGGCGCGGTCACCATGGAGCGCGGCGGACAGAAGGTGAAGGAGCGCCGCAGCTTCAGCATCACCG
>Ga0307517_10005396_pt1 | contig 19297 bp, 24 predicted proteins | sample 23_EM_MG_FD_194515 | JGI IMG/M metagenome (GOLD analysis project Ga0307517, IMG submission 194515) | Populus trichocarpa ectomycorrhiza microbial communities from riparian zone in the Pacific Northwest, United States - 23_EM | ecosystem: Host-associated > Plants > Roots > Unclassified | place... | reverse complement strand
AAAATAATTTAAAAATATATATTAATATTAATGGTTTTAAATTTAAATATTGTAGAATTAATTACTCCTATTACATCATGAAATAAAAAATACTTTATAAAAAATACTTTTTTATTATTCCATTAAACTATTTATAATTTCATTACATACAAAATTCATCCGATAAAAACTACAGTTTTTATAATTTTTTGAGCGTAGATAAAATATTACCAGGTATAAATTGATATTACAGTGCGAGTGAATTTAATTTACTTTATACTAGTGTTTTTTTAAAAAAAATATTAAAAAAATTAACACACTGAAAAAAAAAAAAAATTTCATGTGAACAGTGGAGTATGCCTCCCCTGCTCACTGAACAGTGGACACATGCCTCCACTGTTCTGTGAACAGTGGAGGTGGCATGATACACTGTTCAGTGAACAGTGTATCATGGTTGAATTTCCCGAAAGCAGCATTTTTATGCTTTTCATCTTCTTGCGTTCCGCACGCGATTTGGCTGTGGGACCATGCACAGTAAGCAATTTTTTTTTGTTAACCAAACGTTTGCTTCCTGCGTTTTTGAAAAAACGCAACTTCTAACGTGTAGCCAAACGGGCTCTTAATGGATCAACCAAGTTTTACTAGAGTTTTACTTATCTCGGTTTTTTACTTTATCCAAACTGGTTCAGCAACCGGGTTTTAAATTACTGTAAGGCCAGTCAAGATAACTATGTTCTTTAGTGGAACCCGGAGGCCGGCCCAGAATCATCATACGCCACTTGATTACTTGAACCCACATCGTAAATGTTCGTTGCTTTAAATTCCCGGCAAGACTAGCTGTAAGTACAAAGTATTATAAAACTCTCTCAAAAACCCTAATTCACTTTTTACCTCAGCAGCAGCAACCACCACCACAACCCACACTCAAGAACCATTTACTTACCCTCTCCCTCCTTCCCTTTCCCTCTGTCTCTAAAATGGAACAAAATTCCATTTCTGAATTACCCATTTGTAAAATTTCTTTATTTTGCTTCGCAAATTCACTTCCTTGTCAAATTCACTCAACACCCATCTCTTGAAAGTAACCCCCTTGACAAAAGTTTGCTGCTTTTCTCTTCCAGTCTTCTCAATTTTCTACTTCTTCGTCAAATTCAATCAAAACCAATCTCTCAAAACTACTTAGTCGATTTTGACCTCCAAAACCATCCCTTTATTTCTTGTTTTCGTTCTCTAACCAGAAAACGCGTTTTGCAATCTCAGAGACTTAGCAGCCTGGAAGATTTTTTCAACCTACTCTATATTAGTTGGATTTTTCTGTTGTTGCTTCAATGGCAGAGGATAGGAATGGGGATCGAAGCGAAGAGAGTGATTACACTTCGGAAGATGAGGGAACGGAGGATTATAGGAGAGGAGGGTATCATGCTGTGAGAATTGGTGATACATTCAAGAATGGGAGGTATGTGGTGCAAAGCAAGCTTGGCTGGGGTCATTTCTCTACTGTTTGGCTCGCTTGGGACATTCAAGGATCGGTATGTTTTATGGCCTTTTCTTTTCTTTTTTCTTCTTTAATCAATAATGGGGAATTTGTGTGTTTTGGAATCGAAATTCCAGTTTCTTATGTTTGGATTTCATTTATTTTGTTGTTCTAAAGAGTCCTTTTGTTGCTAAGGAAGATCATGGAAAGAAATGCTAGATTTTTAATCGGATAGAATAATAGGGTTTGTTTAGTCTTAAACGAGGGGGAAAAAAGAGAAACGATAGTAAGATGACAGTGTTGGAGTTATCAAAAACTACTGAGGGTATGGATTGTGGATTTAATGGAGGTTGTAGGCACACAACATTCAATGAAGTTTTTTTTTTCTAGTAATTTTTTTGCTCTTCAAGATTTAGGTTATAAGGTGCTTTATTAGATAATTTCATGATTGAGGAAGTTGTCATTAGTTTTTATTGTTTGACTTTGTTAACAACATGAGAAATTCATTGTTTGTAGCGTTACGTAGCTTTGAAAGTTCAAAAGAGTGCTCAGCACTACACGGAGGCAGCGATGGATGAGATAAAGATCCTCAAACAGATTGCTGAGGGAGATCCTGATGATAAAAAGTGTGTCGTCAAGCTTTTGGATCATTTTAAGCATTCAGGGCCTAATGGACAGCACGTATGTATGGTTTTTGAGTACTTAGGAGATAACCTTTTGAGCCTTATTAAGTATAGTGGTTACCGCGGGGTGCCTCTGCACATGGTCAAAGAGATATGCTTTCATATGCTGGTGGGTTTGGATTACTTGCATCGCCAGCTTTCAATTATACACACCGATTTGAAGCCAGAGAATGTCCTGCTTTTCTCAATGATTGATCCATCAAAAGATCCGAGAAAATCAGGTGCTCCTCTTATCCTTCCAACCAACAAGAACAAAATTGTGGCTGAATCTAGTTCTTCGAAAGAAATTAAGAGTTTGAATGGGGATTTGACAAGGAATCAAAAGAAGAAAATCCGAAAGAAGGCTAAGAAGGCAGCTCAGAGTTGTACACAGAAAGAAGCCTCTTTGGAAAATGATGCTGATCCCAAACCATCTAGTCCTGAAGATTCTAATGCTGATGTGAAATCAAATGAAGATTCTTTTGAGGAACAATCAAATGGTTCTGTGATTAAGGATGATTCAGCAAACAGTGATGGACAGAAGGATGCTTGTCAAGCAAAACGCAGTAGAAGGGGGAGTCGCTCCACGAGGCAAAATCTCTTGGCAGCTGCTGATCTAAAGTGCAAATTGGTCGATTTTGGAAATGCTTGTTGGACGTACAAACAGTTTACAAGTGATATTCAGACAAGACAGTATAGGTGTCCAGAGGTTCTTCTTGGATCTAAATACTCTACTCCAGCAGATCTATGGTCCTTTGCTTGCATTTGTTTTGAGCTTGTCACTGGTGATGTCCTTTTTGATCCTCACAGTGGTGACAACTATGATAGAGATGAGGTATGTGCAGATGCTGCAATATTTTCCCGCCTTACCCTTTTCATTCTTTGCTGCCATGCATCTGTTTAATTAATCGATAACGCCTTTTTTTTTCAGTGAACAGAATTTTTTCTTCTTCTTGTGGTGTCTAATTCATTGGATTTACATTTCTATATAATATTCTCAAACTGTTGTGGATGTTAGAACTTAGAGGGTAGCTTTTGCCTTATCAGACTAAATTTAACCAGATATTTGGCTTCACACATACATTAAAAAGAAAGGGAAAAAAAATATAAGCATGGTTGTTGAGAATAGCTTTTGCTTTTGGGCTCTGATTTATTAATCACCCATTAGATGATTTCTTGAGACTTCATGCTTCTTGCAAATTTGGGTTACCTTTTCTTTTTGCTGAATGCCAAACATATAAAACTGTGTGCAAGGGTTCTAGCTTCATTTACAAGTTTTTTTGGGGTGGTGGTGGGGTTTTTTTTTTTTTTTTGGGGGGAGGGGGGGGCCGCTGGCTTCCTGCATTATGGTCCAAGCTTAGCTTTCCCTCGTTTGCTTGATTTTTGCTTTGTTCTAACTCATCTAGATTATACTTGCAGGATCACTTGGCATTGATGATGGAGCTTCTAGGCATGATGCCGCGCAAGGTAGGAGTGTCACGTGTTTTACTGATGTCGATTGCATGCTTATTTGCAAGATCATCTCTTTTCTGGATAAACTGAATGAGACCAAAATTAGCAATGCAGTATTAGGTTTTATGTACTTGCTGTGAACATTTACTCTGTGCATACTTTCCTCAGATTGCATTAGGTGGTCGCTATTCTCGGGATTTCTTCAATAGATATGGAGATTTAAGGCATATTCGTAGGTTGCGTTTCTGGCCTCTTACTAAGGTTTTTATGGAGAAGTATGATTTCAGTGAGCAAGATGCTAATGACATGACTGACTTCCTTGTTCCAATACTTGATTTTGTGCCTGAAAAGAGACCGACAGCAGCTCAATGCCTTAATCATCCATGGATCACTGCTGGTCCTCGTCTGCTTGAACCTTCCATGCCAAGTGTTAAGCACGAGGCCAAAAATAGGAATACATCTGAAATCAAAGAGAAGGCGGAGAGGGAGGCTATGGAAGCTGGAGTAGGAAATATAGTTATTGATGGCGCTTCAAAAAAATCCAAAGAATCACAACCTATGGAAAACCCTTCTAAAGTGACATGATATAATTCCCAAGTGGTGTTTAATACCAAACTTTTCACTTGTACTTTTCCAAAAGCGGCTTGCAATCATCTGAGGAACATCAGCTTCCCAATTTCATTGAGATCCATCCATGTGGTGTTGTGGAATGTGATTTATGAATCATCAAGTCGTAGTGTGGTTGATTTGTCAGGCGAATGTTCCAGTTTTTGAAAGTAGGCTCTCACAGGTGCTCAAACTAAGAAATACACCTCCCTCTATTTGACTCTGCTTTGATTTTTCTTTTTGTACAATGTACAAGCATTGTTCCGAGGGTTCATGTATCAGGCTTCTAGATTAGCCGTGTTATTTGGAGACATGACATGTCGAGGTTTCAAATGTACATTTTATTGGATTGCACTTGTTCCATTGATTTCTTCGGAGATACTGCCGCGTGCTGCGTGCTTATCCTCGATGAATTATATGTTATCTTTTCTAATAGCATGTCACAGGGTTCATGTTGACATAATGGTTAAGGTTTGGTGCTTTTTTTTCCTGCCCCCTTAGCACAACTAGGGTTGGCCTAAAGTAAGGTGCCACCTTCAATCATGGCAGCACGACAACGCTGCCAAGACAATGGAAGAGTCACCGTCGCCTTTATTGAAGCAGGAGCTCCAAAGCTAAGATAAACAAGGAAAAAGAAAAGCACAAGCCTGATAAGTCGATATTAATCATCGAAGGGAAATTGGTTTTCCAGAAGTGTAGCTTGCCATCCATCACAATTTTATTTTTTTTTTGGTGTGTTTTCATTACTCTTCTCGATATAATGAAGGAAAAACAAAATAAAATAAAAGAAAAGAAAAGCAAGGGTTTGATAACTTGATAATAATCATTGAGGGAAATTGGTTTTTAGCAAGTGCATTTTGCAATCACAAGATAATTTTTTAATAAAATTTGAAGTACTCTTCCTGGTATATTGATCACTGAAGAAAATCTTTCATATTATGCAACAATGGTTTGGTTTGGTCCTTTACGATCGTTGATTGTGGCAACCACCACTTTCTACAGATGGGGTGTGCCGGGTAGCTAATGCTGACTATTCGTTCTTCCCTGTAGCACCAAAACGGTCCAAACAACATTTGAAGTAGAAGTTTGGCACCACAGTCCAAGTCGCTGGTGCAGAAAACATAAGGTCTGTCTGCAAACAATCCTTTCAAAAACGGGCATAAGGAGCCTAATTCTACCAATGCTGATATTAATATTTCCTTTTACCATCTAGACCACGGAGATGATTACCCATTTGATGCCCTGGAGGAATCTATGCCCATGGTTTTAGACCAACTATTGGAATGCAACATTTTGATGCGGATGGAACTTGGAGCAGCAATCCCGGACCTGTAGAGCTAGACCTGCAATCCGACGCTGTGCATGAAATAGGTAACCTACTCAGACTTGGTCGCAGTGAGGACCATCCAGGGGCAATCATGCATCCATACTTTGAGTATGCGATCAAAAAAAGGAATCTGCAAGACCAGCTATAAATTGTTCAGTAGATTTTGGATTTAAGGGTAGTTAAGTTATTTTATTGTGCTAAAAGATTAAAAAACCCTTAGATGCAAGTTTAATGTTTTTATTCAAAGGGCAAAAAAGTCATTTTAATATGCATGAAATGGTAAAAAACCTATTATGTCCTTGTATAATTTAAAAATAACAATTCAATCATGGTGAAAAGACTACATTGTTTCTGATGCATAGCTCGAAGGTTCTATGATTAAAGAACAATTTCTTCATCATACTATTATAACTAATAGGAACAGTGTTATGTGTCTAGCTGCATAATAATTTCTTAAAAAAATAGAATTTTTTTTTTGTTAATATCGAAGGATTCTAAAATAAATGAAGTTGAAATAAAATCATTAATTTTTTCTCTCTTACTAATGCTTAAGCTATTTGCTAGTATGTTAAATAACAAAATTTAGCAGAACTGTTTTGTGGAAGGCCTATTTAAAAGTTTACGAGAATGTGCATTGACTCTACCTCCTGTTGATAAAGTTTTCCACAAGAAGAAGCAAGTTGTGGGAAGAGTAAAATCTTTCAGTGATAATTTGCAATTGTGTTGGATGTTCTAGTCCATGCTTATTCATCTATTGCTGCTTGACTAAATAGTGAATTCCGTGCTGATCTCTTTTTTGGCAGGTTGCCAGCTCCTGTGTTGCTGTTGCTGTTTAGCAGCAAGCATTCTGTCTGATGTGCTCAGTATAGCTTCGGAGATGTCACAGGCAAGCTTTACTTGTTTCTTATCAGAAAAATTCTTCCTGAATCGCAATCTTCTGCAAATATTTAGCCCCTAATTGAACCAGACAAGACACGTTGGATCTTCCCAGAGTTGCCCTTCTTACAGCGATTGCTTGAGGTATTCCCGTTGGCTTCAGATGATGTGGAAGCAAGGAGTGTTCTCCGGCAAGGTTACTCGTTCGAGTTAGAGAGAATGATATAAGCCCGTCTAGCCTGTATCAGTTTGTGTTGGTTCTAGCAAGCAAATCTGAGATTATTGAAGATGATCTTCTCAGCCGACAATTAGATAATTCCTGTGAAGAAACCAAGGACTTTACCAGTTCTAGCTCAATACAAAATACTGGAAGCACAGCAATATCCTGTTCTCTTATTTTTCTTGAACTTGTATTAGAAACACATCAATTTGATTTTGAAAAACTTATGCACATCATACTCTACGTTCTTCTATTCTTTTCTCCTTAACTCGGATGCAGCTCATGAGAGTAGTCAGTATTCTTAATCAGTGGTCCATCTTCCATATTGTTTGTGTGTGCAACACTTCCATTAATGCCCCAAATCTCAGGGAATCTCATGCGGTAGGAACACAACATAGGTCCCTCGGTGCATGGCTACATGCTGTAGCTAAGATGAAATCTCTCTGGACCGTGAGGAAACATAGAATCCAACGATCAGGTGTGGTGAAATAATTGATCCCAGCTCTATAAAGTTGGCTGTTGCCAGTCTTGATGCAAGAATCCGTACCCTCCCAGGAGTTTTGCTGGAATTTGTTAAAATAACAATCCAATTCCTGGAGGTGTTGTGGTGATGGGATGCCCTTCCCCTAGATGTCTATCCTGCCTGATGCAACCATGCTTAAAAGTGGAAACGATCAAATGGTAAAACTATAGCATCTCTGGTGCAGTTTAGGTCATGCAAATTTATGCTACAATCTGGGAAATCAGGTTTGCACATTTTATCCTCCATGTATTCTAGTTTCCCCAATTTTCATGGTGGTTTAGAAGAGATTGTTAGCACAGGCACATAAACCATGACTCAGATTTGCAGGATATTTCAAGACTATGAACATGAATACATCTGCAAAAATTTCGCAGTTCTAGAACTGCAGTTCCTTTGTCTGAACAAACAATCTAAGCAATCACATAAACTCTTCAATTAAGGGCTGGTAGAAGAGCTTATATGCCTCCATAACTTCAAGATACCACATTGCTTCTCGATCCGGAAATGCTGAAAGATCAACCATCTTATGAACCTGAAATTTGACAATAAACTGTTATCCACATGATCAACGTCTGAACAAAATGTATTCTTTGCAGGTATTTGATAGAAAATAGGTGGATCAAGTAGTAAGTTCTATTGAACAATGTAAAAACGAATCGTTCGCAAGTATTTGATTAAAACTCGGGGGATCAATTCGTAAATTTACCTTAATCATAGGGGTCTCGCCATGACGGACAAAGTACCCTCCAACTACCATCACATACATCCCTGTACAATCCAAAATTCAGAAATAGACCCAAGAAAAACACAGCGGTCAATGCTAAAATGCACCAATATATGCTAAAATGCGCCAAAAGAAAAAATAAATAGAAAGGGAAAAGCGATACCCGAGTCCCAGTGGCGGAGACGGAAGTCGGGAGAAAGGCAAAGCTCGATGACACCAGTGCCGTCATCGAGAAGGAGACGGCCGTCGCCGTCGTTGGAGACCAAAATCCCCTGAGAACAACAGCAGAAAGGAATTACATAAGGGAACTGGAAGAGGGGTAAATGGGGAACCGATAAAAAGAGGAGGAGGAACCTGTAACCAGGCACGTTGAAAGAGAATGCCGCCGAGAGTCAAGGCGTTTTGAGAAGGAGTCTCGCTGGCGTCTTTCAATTGGACGCAGAGCAGCTTGAGCGCTGCTAGACTGTAATCCATCTCATGCACCGATCCCTCCTCTTCCCTCTCTTCTCTGCTCTACTGTGTTGGCGAGTTATTCAAACGTTATTTTACTCGAAGGGCAAATAAAGATGTGGGGTAAGGTGCGTTTGGTACCTGTAATTGTTCCTCCTTACTACTTTGGTCCCTTTACCTGTAATTGTTCTTCAAACTGGACCAGTCACATTTTCAAGCTGACCGTTTTCTCTCAAACTGTACCAATCCTCCCCCCCCCCCCCCTAAAATCACCATTTGTTTATGAGGTGCAGAAATGTTTTTAAAATCTATAAAAAACTTGTGAGACCATGATTTAAGCTTTGAAGTCTTTTAAAATATGATAAAGAATGTTTTTTAAAGTATTTTTTATTTAAAGATATATTAAAATAATATTTTTTTAAGAATTCTCAAACGAGCCTATAAAATGAGTTAGGTAGGCTTGCTTGGCCATTGACTTTTTTTTAAATTCTTTTTTTTTAATTAATAGTTTTTTATCTATATATTTTTAATTTGTATTTAAATTATTATCTTTTTTTCTTTTATTTTCTTTAAAGAATCTCTTTTAAATTATATTTACTTTTGTAGTTATGCATTTAAATTTGAAGAGGTTTTTTTTATCTATATTTTTTTTTATCTTTTGTATGGATGAACTTTGTTTTTGAAAATAAAATAAAAATTATTTTCAGATGATATTTATGATATATGCAGCCTTGCATAATATATTTTAAATATATCAAAATAATATTTTTTTATTTTAAAAATTATTTTTAATATCAACATATAAAAAAATATAAAAAAATAATTTTAAATAAAAAAATTATTTATTTATAAAACACGATTTACAACACTCCAAGTAGTCCCTTCATGCAAAGGGGCCGGACCGAGGAGTGTGGCTGTGCCGCGGGGAGGGGGCATCAAAAAGAGTTCTACAATCAACTTGGAGGCAACTTATTATATATACTTTTTTTTTTTAATGAAAATTCAAGGTCATAATTTAGTCAAGAAACAAATAATTTGGTTTGAAGGGTTCTGCGATCAACCTGAAGGCTATTTGTAATAATTATTAGTAATATATTCTTCTGTAGGCTTTTTTCTTTCAATGAAAGATAAGTAAAGTAAAACACTTCAAGTGAGAGAGAGATAAATAAGTAAGTAATAAATTAGAGTACGGTTGTTTTCGTCTTTTAAAAATAATTTTAAAAATAATTTTTTTTTAATTTTTTATTTTAAATTAATATTTTTAATATTTTCAAATTATTTTGATATGCTAATATAAAAAATAAAATAAATAAATAAATAAATAATAAATTAAAATCGGTTTATTTTTGCATTTCAAAAACATTTTAAAAAATATTAATTTTTTTATTTTTTCTGTTTTAAATTAATATTTTTTTAGTATTTTCAAATTATTTTGATATTTTAATGTTAAAAATATTTTTTTAAAATAAAAAAATATTATTTTAATATATTTTCAAAAACAAAACATAAAAAAACAAATCTTAAAAGACAAAAAACCAATCCACCTTTTCTTAGGGTTCTTCACCAGCTATTGATTGTAATAATTCACATCAAATAAAATATCCATACATCATGATCTTACAAATAATCCAGTCAATGCACCAATAATTAGGTTTGAAGAGTTCTACAATCAACTTTCTGCGTTAGTGCTCTCTCCGAGCCTTGTGGCAAACTCTCTGCGTTATGGTGAATTTTGGCGGTGTCAATACGTGCAACATGATCATAGCGGAAGATTTATTCTGTCAGACATCCTGAAGATGTCGGAATAAACTCTATCACCTCCAATTTCGGCACCAGTGGCCCCAGCAGCAACTCTAAGGACATCTTCAATTAGAGCAAAATTTCCCAAAATGTCCACATGTGCTCCACTCTCCAGACCCCTTCCCTCCAGGAGGCTAGCTGGTGGCTTGTGCTGATATTCCCTTATGTGTGTGGCGATGCCAGATGGATTGAACCGGGTTCTTCCTCTCCACCCCTTCGCACACATGAAACCAGCACTTATTACTGGCACAGTCTCATCACCATCAGTTAAGTATACTCCACCTCTCAAGCAACTGTCTTCATCTCCATCAACTGAGCTATCAATCCGGAATGGAATGCTCTTGCACTTATCATTTGGTGATAGCTTGTAGATATATGATCTTTCGGTGGGGATTCCAACACCATATGAGCAGTATATCTCAATATCTGGTGCATCAGGTAACCTGAAACAGAATCCCAACGTTTACACCATTAAGATTTATGCTTCACTTAGAGAAAAATCTCAACTCATAAGATTGGACATTATGCACTAAATGGAAAAAAGGGCATCAAGACACTAGCTTTTCAAAAAGCAATTATAGTAAAACAATGATAAAAGAATCTCAGAAAAATTTAAATAAAAACCCATCCACTTTATCAAAAAAAATGTCTTCTATTTAAGAATGTATATGGAAGATTTCGAAACGTGAAAAAAAAACTCTGCATGGATGGTTAAATGAAGAGAGACAAAACAGAAGGATAGTTATACTCACTTGGTCTCTAGTGGGTTAGACCAGTACTTGTAACGAGTATATTTAGGATCATCAAGATTGTCGGCTATCCCATAAGATAAATGACTCTCAACACGTTGCATCATTTTCGGAGCCACAAAGCGGAGTAAATCAAGAACAGTTCTAGCTGTATAAGGTTTATTTTCTGCAATTTTTCGGATGGTTTCCCTGCACATCTCATCATATTCAGTCCAAACCTCTCCTCCACATGCTGAGTTAGTGTTCTTGTTGGTTCTTGTGCCCAAAAATTCCTGTTGAAGCATCTTTATCAACATCTATGTATGCAAATGAAAAGAACATTTCTCCAAAATCAAATTAAAGGATCGCTTGATCTCCACTGTTATTAAACAGGGTTTAATAAGATTGAGCGCGAATGGAAACGAATTCCAATCTGCGAATTGATACAATCTTTGATTGTTCACTTTAATAAACTTCAAAGAAGCAACCAATTCATGAAATGCAGCCTCTTTTCTTTGAAGTCCAAAATTTTGGCCGGAAGTAAAGGCTCTCTCTGTTCAACGTATGAAGATCTTGTTTTGTGTTAAGTGCATATGCCACTAAGTGATCATCAATTCTCTCTCAAGAAAATGAAGAATATGTTTCCGCATAGGTGGGAGCCTTACTGCAAGGCTACAGGCCTCTTGTGAAAATGAGTGATATTGTATTAAGGATGGTTAAGAAGATGTAACATCGATCAGATGAAGGATTTCACAGATATTTATCTCATAACCTAGCAAACTCTCACAGTTATAAGTAACAAGATCAGTAAAAGAATACCTTTGTATCAACAGAGGGAAGCTGTGAGGATGATAACTGCAATGTTTCCTTCCCGAAAGAAATGATCCTTCCGTACTTTGATTCTTTCACGTGAAAACCCATCTTCACATCACTGTCATTTGTATCCTTGTCACCTGCAGAAGCTTGCGAGTATCTTTTCTTTGATAAATCACAAGCATGCCCCTCTTCAGCAGACCAATCCAAATTACCCCAGATAGTCTCTCCTCCTTTAGGTAACAATGATGCTATTGAATCCCATGTTCGAGTCACCCGCATGACATGCTCCAAGGCTTGAAGTCTGAGAATCTCAGAATCCAAAACACCAGGATCCATAGCTCTGCATTGTCCGCACAAAAGCATTCCAGATAAATACATTTTCTTATTTTATAATTCTACAATATTGTGAACTTCATGCGAAAAAAACTACATAACCGACTCTGAGATGGACCATTAGGCGCGTTGTCTGTTGAACAAACTGTACTAGCTTGCTCTATCCAGGCATATAGTCACTAGATATATGTCATCTAATGAGAGACAGGTTGCAAATACTAACCTTATAGATGCCACGTCTTTGGCTTCGGCAGAGAACAGATTACTGACTGCCTTAGGTACACCAAGGAATACTGGACCAATATTCATGATTGCCTTTATGTGCTTTGCACACCAACCTGGACCACCACCGCCTCCCATAGGAGGAGGTGTTTCAACCCACTTAAGGAAGTGAAGAAAATAGATAACCCCCATGGAATGGGGCACCACTACCACTTTCATATAGCCATTTGTTACATACATAAGCTCTATTTGACTCTTCAATCTACTTAGTGTCTGGTCCCGAATCTGCTCATCCTCAATTAGAAATGTATTAGTGGAGACTCGATTCAAATTAATCTTAAACAAAATTGCTGATCAGGATCTTAGGAACATGAACAGGGAGGGAAACTGAAACATCAAAAGGATTTTGAATACCACCAGAATGGTTCCGCATTGTTTTCATAACATAGAAAACTTGTAATGGGACACATAAGCATGCTTGCAACGAAGATATTTTATGTTAGATTCTTTAGAAAAATACTCTTTTCAAGGAATCTAACATAAACATTGTGACAAATTGCGATTAAAAGGAACTGAGTGTTATGAGAAAAAGATTTGAAGCATCTTTAAAGCATTTTTCCACATTGCTCAAGTAAGTTTGGAGTTAATTTAGGTATGTTGGACATATTATTAAATAATATATAATTGTAGGTATTAAGTTTTAAATATGTATGATAAAATCATGACTGTTACGTAATATCCATGATGATCTACTTTACCACGATTGAAACTACAAATTAAAACCATGTTCTAGAAAAATTATAACCATTTACACAATGATTACTGCTGGCTATTTTACTTCACTTGATGAAGTGGCGCATATGTACAATAAAAGCTCGCTATCGGAGTCACGACTAGTATAATGTGCTAATCCTCCCAATTTAGTGAATAACTAAAGGCAGGGGAAGAACCTCGATACCTCTGTATTTTGAAAAGAAAGTCTCCAATCATACGCTGCCATGTGCATATTCTTCCCTTCATAACCAATTTTTGCTAAATTCTCAATGAGTACAGCCCAAACAAAGTACCCTGGAGCAAAATAGTCAGCTGCAACCAGCCCTGGCACTGCACGTAGCCGAATGCCTGGAGGGTCAAGACCAGTCTCATTGTGCAAAGCCAGATGCTCCAGCAAACACAATGGCCTAAATTTCCAACACAGTTCACATATAAATTCAGTAATCGGATAACCGAACTGATGGAGCAATGAATGATTTAATCTTGCAAGAACAATCTCACAAAGCAAGGATAGGCTCCAACTAAACGTAGTGGTCCAAAACTCTCAACAATGAGTATTCAACTTTGTCATTAAATTTAGCAAAAAAAAACTATGTAATTTGACTGTGTCAAGATAACCTCGCCTGTCAAGAAACAGGTTATTGAACCAGAGCACAGTGGTCTAAAACATTTGATACCATTCCCACATAAGTTCACAATTACAATCCAATTGAAACACAAAATGACCCAAAAAAAAGAGGTGCTTGCACAATTCTGAGGGGGTTTGACAAAGTGAACCAAATTTGGTTCTGCATTAAGAAGTAGGTGCTTAAACTAACACAATCAACACAAATTACACTATAAACTCACAGATGTTATCAGAATTAAGGCATGAAATGGAACAACATGTGATTCTCAATTACAATACGAACCTTTTTAAAACCTCAGTAAAGCTACCACCCCAGAGTCGCTTTCGGAAAAGACCTTCTGCACAAGGCTTGCCCTCCCACAGCTCTAGCCCTCCAGTGACAATGCCAGGCACCAAAACAACTGGATGAAGAGCTGTCAAGCCTTCAAGTTTAAGTCTTGTTCCAGGTGATTCAAGGACCTGAAAGCCTGGAAATGTAGCTGGCATGCAGTTAAACAAGACCAAAAGAAGCCACCAGGTAGTGCACAAGTACCCAATTGCCCAACAACATGAGTTTATACAGCTCCATTCCTTTGGCTGCCTTTTATTCCTCTTCTCGTTTTTTTCTAAGGCAGTTTTGGCCTCGGTGGCAACAGTTTCTTCTTTCTTGTCAATTTTTTGGGGTTGAAAGGACTCAAATTTCACAGGCTCTACATAACATAGCTTTCTGAACCGAAGAATTGAACCCATTGAAGACTAAAATCACTTCAAACTAATTATTCACCACCAAAAGAAAGAACCAAAACAACCCATTTTTAGAAATGAAAGACTGGGCCAGCTTTCTAGTCATTGGTAGTACAAAAATGTAAGACAGATTGGTTAGCTACTGAGGATTCGCCTTGCATAACAGAAACAATGAACAACCCTTTAAGGAAAACTGTAAGATCGATCGATTGGTTAGATTAATAGACAGGAATGCAAATGTAGTGAATTATAGAGCAAAGAAGGCTATGGGCTTTAGATACCCGTTAAGAAAAGGCAAGAGCACGTGGTGAAGGAGAAGATATGATTGTGTCAGTGGAAGCACTAGCGATGAACACTGCGCTACCTAGCAATCCGATAAAACAAAGACAATAGAGAGAAATTTTAGCATCTCTCCCAGTACTCTTCAGGCATGGTGGGTGAAAAGGAAGGGAGTTTTTGGAGCTAGCCAGTTGTGAGAGATGATATATACCAGGGGAGTGTAAAACTCAAGTGTATGTGTGTGAACAGGCTTGTTTACGTGCAAACCAATAGGGCATTTGTCTTGTGGCCTTCACGCGCAACAGAGCCTTTCCTTAAATAGTAAGCATTTTGGGGTTCTTTCTGGTTTATCGCGTGGCTGTCTCTCCTTATAGTCATTTACACCATTACTACATCTCTCTGTATGGGATCAAAAGAGGTGTCAGGGACTGGGAAGGAAAGGCAGAGAGAAAAAGGATGGGAAACCTTTCTGTAGTTTGTCTAAAATGGCAAGTCTCGAGAAGGGTAGTGTTAGGTTTGAGAGAGAGAGAGAGATGCTGCTTGTGCTTACTGTTGGGCGAAGAAGAGAGAATCCAAAGGGGACAACGTCTTGCAGCCCCGATCATGGGAAAAACACAGATACCCAAATTGTCAATATGACTCCATTGGAATGGTTGTGCCTGTGGACCCTGATTATTGCACTAGAACTTGCAAGAAGAAGCACTCTGGTAGTACTAGAGCTGTGCCCAAGAACATATGACGGAGTTCTTTCTAATCCGTGCCTATTAATAATATCTTAGTAGGGTTTGCTGGGCCAAGTGATTTTGATGCATTTATTTATTAATTAAAGAGAGATGTGCCTGTTGATATATTAATAGGGTTTGTTGGGACAGCTGATTTAGATGCATTTATTTATTATTTAAAGAGAGATCAAATTAATAACGTGTTTATATTTGCGATTAAAAACTAATTTACAAAAAATAATTTTTTATTTTATTTAAAAATAATAATTTTTTTTATCTTTCCAGTATTTTTATATCAAAAATAAATTTTAAAAAAATAAAATATTATTATTATTTTAGTATATTTTCAAACAAAAAAACACTTCAAAAAATGATCGTTATCACAATCTCAAATACTTACTGGTAATGAAAATGTAATAAAACAAAATCTTAGAAATTAGTTGTATTGTTTTTTGAATTTAGAGACCTAATCTAGACCTAATATTTTTTAATCACAACAAAATGGTAATGATCATTGCACAAATTTAAGTGCTAAAATTAATCAGTTGTGTCGGCCATCAACGAAGCATAAATGTAAGCTCTCAAACGGTGGATCAAATGGTTTGAAAAGGACTCATTCTAGAGTCTTCATTTCAAATTTGATTTCTTGAGAGTATAATATATTTGCATCTGTTTGATCTCATTTATAAAAGTATCTTAAACTTTAACACTATAGTATAAGCACAGTGTCTGTAAAGGTATGGTAGGAAATTCTTCCTCTGTATTCTCTTCAGCTTTCTTGCAGCTGATGATGCTCTAGAGATTGATATTTCATGGACAGCTTTCTTTTTCCTTTTTCGATGTCCAAGTGATTGAAGGGATGGCTTTCCCCTTTATTTTTATCCGTGTAAAGACAAAATTGACTTCTCCTTCTTCTTTTTTTTTTTTTTTTTTATTTTGTTAATGTTGGTGTTCGGACCAGTTTACGCGTATCTCAACTAATACTACGGGCCCTGAAGTTAAGAACTATGTAAGTCTCTAGTGATCTTGAGGTTTGTGAGACTCAAACTGGTGAATTTTAAGAAACAAATCCAGAACCTGATCAGTTAAGCTACACCCCTCGTAGTTAAAATTTACTTTTTTTATTATTATTAATGCGTGTGTCCGGCCCAGCTTGCGCGCACCTCGACTAATCTCACGATTTCTAAAATTAATAATCATATAAGTTTTAAGTAATCATCATCATATTAGTAATTACAAGACTCAAATCTAAAATAGCATAACAAACAAACTTTTTAATTCTAAATTTTAACCACCGGCAACCTTGGCCACCTGTTAAAATTTACTTCTTCTTTATTCCACAGGTTATTGTTCCACTAAGCTTCACTGCGGCTGTACGTGCAACAGGCTTTTTTGCGCCATAGTTACGTCATGATCTCTGTGCTGGGTTAAGATTTTTATTGTCTGGTATATATTAATGTTAAAAATATTTTTTAAAAATAAATAATATTTTTTTAATATATTTAAAAAAATAAACACTTTAAAAAACTATTAGAAACACCCAAATTGTTGCTTTAGAAGTTGTAACATTTTTCTCCTCTTTTTTCTCCGATTTGTCCTGGCAGCTGCCACATGGCATATCCATTCACGTGGTCCGTGTATAACATGCCAGTTAAGGATGCATGTCAGCAGGCATTTATAGCTTGTCCGAGCATCAGGATTACGGTCTTTGACCTCAACTTTGGCAGAAATAAAAAAATCTCCCATCGTGCACACCATAGTTTCTGTGCTATAAAATCCTGCTTCTATACCTAGCTATATTCTGATTTCTTATCTTTACCTTGTGTCTACTCAGTTAAAGATTGATTCTTTGGCCGATAACAATACCAGGAGTGGACAAATCTCCACGAACAAGCACGCTTGCTGCTGGTTGTAGCATTGCAGGTGAACTTAGAATCTGTTCGTGTTTTGACAGGACAGCAGTCAAGCTTTCTATGCTCAAGAGGCAGTACCAGGCTAGGAGATACTGAATGAAGTACAAAGTTGATCTGTTTCGTCTAGCTGATGCTATGAGCTAAAATCCATAGATATTTTGTGTATCTTCGATGTGATATTAAGGTCTTTATGCATTTTCTTTGGGATTTTAAGGGCTGCTGAATTATTTTCTTGTCTCTAGCTACATAATCTACGGTTGCCGCTGCACTGTTTTCGGGCAGCGCATCCTTGTTTCAACATCTTTTTTTCTTTCTGAATAGCCTGTGTAAGGTGGTTTGGTCGAGCTTGACATTAATTTTGCTTTTATTTTTTTTTATTTTTTTTCTTGGGTTGCATGATGGCCATATAAAAAATTAAACTAGCCCTTCATTTTCATCTTCATTTTCATTTTCCTTACTTTTACTTTTGATTTATTCTCTTTTCTTGGTTACTTCTAATTAGATTTTATTTTTAATTTTATCTATAGTCATTTAATTTTTTTAATTTTTTTTTATTAAATTTAGTCTTTATTTTTTTAATTTCTATTTGTTGTGAGTCATTTTCTTGATTGATTTGTTTTTTCATCCTATCTCATCCCTAATAATTCTTTTAATTGTTATTTTTTTATTGTTTTTTTTAATTATTTTGTTTTTTTTCAATTTTATCCCTAAACATTTAATTTTATCTTTTGAGATTTGAGTTGTTGGGGATTCGGCTTTGTACGATCTTATCATTATGCGTTTGTTTTTTAAAAAAAATATTAGTTTTGTGATTATCTTCAATTTATTTTCTATGGGTTTGTCACGATCTCATTATTCAAGTCACGGGTTTTGCATGTTATTTTTTAATATAAGTTCTTTTAGAATTGTTTTGTTTGTGTTTGATTTTTCAAGATATTATTCTAATTCATTTATATTATTTTTTTTGTTTTTATACAAATAAAGTTTATTTTTAAAAATTAACAACATTTATTTTTGAGTAATATTGTTGATGTGTTCGGACTTGCGTAAAGTTTGTGTCTACTCAATTAAAGATTGATTCTTTGGCCGATAACAATACCAAGAGTTAAAACAAAGGAGAAAATGCTGGAAACTCTCGTGTGTTCTGTTCAGCAAGAGATGATGTATATTTATATTGGTAACTGTACAAATTATTGAGGAATCAATTACAGCTATGTAGCCTATGGAATATACATGAAAAGCAAATAATTAACTCCTGGGATCAAGTTGCAATTACACTTACTGATTTGTCGTGATCTGCAATTACACTTGCTGATGTGCCGTGATCTGCAGAATGCATTTCCATAGTATGCCCATTCAAGGTCAACGAGGATGAATACACGTTGAGCTTATCTCTGAGGAAGGCAAATCTGGCTGACACAATTGGTTTAGTGACACCATAGTCTTTACTAGATATGAAGCGAACATCCAGAGTTGTCAACTGAACATTTTCCCTGACAAAATGATAGTCTATCTCCACATGCTTAGTGCGTGCTTGGAAGATTGCATTGGCCGTGAGATTTGTGGCGCCAACGTTTTCACACCACAGTATTGGAAATTGGGCTAAAACAATACCGATTTCACGCAGCAAGGATTGTACCCAAAGTGACTCAGTTGTGGCATGTGCAACTGCGCGGTACTCAACTTCGGTGCTTAAACATGCCACAGTTTGTTGTTTCTTAGAGCTCCATGAGATTAAGTTGTCACCAAAATACAGGCAAAAACCTGAGGTGGACTTTCGATCATCTGGGCAGCCTGCCTAGCCGACATCAGAGTAGATAGAAAGTTGTGTTGACTTGTTTGGCTTAATAAGTAGTCCAAAGTGAATCGAAAATTTTAGATACCTAAGAATCCTTTTGACTGTTGTCTAGTGTTTGTCGGTGGGTTTGTGCATGAATTGACAGACTTTGTTAACTGCAAAAGAGATATTTGGTTGAGTCAGTGACAAATATTGTAACACCCTCACTACACTGTTGTAAGTGGAAGGATCTGAGTAAGTTGCACCCGAGAACAAAGATAATTTATGA
>Ga0307517_10005395_pt1 | contig 19300 bp, 22 predicted proteins | sample 23_EM_MG_FD_194515 | JGI IMG/M metagenome (GOLD analysis project Ga0307517, IMG submission 194515) | Populus trichocarpa ectomycorrhiza microbial communities from riparian zone in the Pacific Northwest, United States - 23_EM | ecosystem: Host-associated > Plants > Roots > Unclassified | place... | reverse complement strand
CGTGCGGCTCCGGCTGACGCTTGAGATGGCTGTAGCGGATGACACTCCCCTTCCTCCCCCCTCTCATGCGCTTTATTTTCGAGTCTATCCACACCAATGTAATTATTTTAGAACCATCAACGCAGGCATTTGTGACATGTAACATCGCTTTTTTTTCGGGCATGGTTTGATACGCGTGCGATCACACCGAGGGATGTACTAGAGTTTCAATTCTATGAAGTTCTCGCGGCGTTCGACCTTCCACTCTATGGAACATGGACGTCTGTAGGCCGTTTAATTGTTCTTCGACATAGCCGTCGTGTTGTGTAGGTTATTTTTACACAGAAGCTCATGATCGCTACGAACTCGGATGGAGATGGGGAAGTCAAAAAAAAGATAAAAACGGCGAATCTTGATATACAGTGTGGGTCGTGGCGGTGAATACATGATACAAGATGCGAGTGTGCGGATAGTTGGGTTCGTATATCGTGGGGTTGATGTATCAGTGAGGTTTGCGAGTCGTTAGGTGGGCGGTGCAGAACCTCGACCAGCAGGAATATCGGATCGGGCGGTACAGGTACTGTGGGATCATGTGGCGGAGTAGAACTGATAGCGTGGTTCGAGACATGGCCGGATCGAAGGCGGGTGCGGGGTACCGGAGGTCAGGATGGCAATTTTCGGTTTGGTCCATCACGCAGTAGGTGGTCGTACCCGCTTGCAACGGTATGGGCTTGGGCGAACTTTCGTGGAATCGCTTAACCCCACCCATCCGTGCCCCGGGGATCTCCGCGTATGTACCACATTCCACTCAGGATCGTGAACCGTTTCACGGCGGACGTCGACAAACACTTCCAGTTTCGTGGTGAGGTGATGCCGAGACGGCGTGAGGCGAATGCCCCGGGAGAATCGGTTCCAGACGTCCCCGAGAGCTCCGCGACGTCTGGAACGGATCTTGGAGTCGGTCCTAGCGTGTGGAGTCGAGATGTCGTTTGGAATGGATACAGATTCATCGTTGTGTTTTCGGGGGAACCAAAGTAAGGGCCACGGACTGTGTTCCTTCGTATCCGAGGTCTGGCTGGACACAGATTTCGCCTAGTTACGAGCCCTTGAACCTTGTGTCAAAGTGGGAAGGAGAAACCTGAAACTCACCGAACTGTTCCCATGCGTCAGCATTTCCAAAGGCGTGGAAAACGGGCGCATGGTGTGCGGGAAGAAGTGAACCACGAGCGATCCAAGTGGGATGGATGAACCTGTAGGCCCAGGAATCCTCGAGAACTCATTCATTGAAGCTATATACAGGCGTGCGGACGTCTGCAACCACGTCCTCAAGTTGCCCCGCTGGGCAAGTAGCCTTAGAGGACGTCGCCCAAGGGGCCAAAACAGCCAACAGGCCGCATGCACACTGATGGTGACGAAAAGCCCAAAACTGAAACCCAACAAACACGCTTGAAGGGCGTTGTCGGACGAGTGAATCCATCCATGAAGCTCATCAAAGAGTGTTCCCATGGCAATCCGAAGTGGGCGATGCGTTTGTGTTGGAAATAAAAAAACCCCGTGAATGGCGCGCGGTGAGATGCAGATATGTAGTTGTGATCAAAATTGGGCATATTGATCTGGTATGTCGGGTGAGTGGTGGAGAGCGTTCCGGTGCCAAAATTCGAATACGGGAAGAAAAAAACCAACAATCGTGATGTGGCTGCGGTTCGCGGAGCAGCACTGCGCTAGGACCGATATGGTGATTTGGTTGTAAACAGATATCCAGTGAACGAGGCGCGCATAGGTTTGCTGATCGCGGAGGACTGGAGATGTCCTTGACAGGTCGTATGGCTTTCGTAATCGTGTGATACGTGGTCGCGGTTAACTTGACATCTGTGGTCCGCCGAGAATTGACACGTATACAGTTCCAATCGGTCTAGTGACCCTCTGCGGTCTGCGGTGGACTCCGGAAAGTCAAGCCACAGAACCGTGCAAGCGAGACAATAGGGGCCCGGAGTCTTGGAACATTCCGAATGGGTATCACAGGACCCGGTGCACGCAAAAGGCAAAAACAACGCCATGTATACGATGCTGGTCGTGTGGTGCTGGCATCCAGACCCCTCTCTGCCAGGAGCCCATAATGTGGAGATCTCACACACCTGCGAACGGCCATTGAGGCTCTTGGGTTCCTCGTGACGTTACACAGCGGGGATCGTGAGCAACTGGAGAATCGACCCATTCTGCAGCGCCTTTGTCAAGATCACGCGTGGGGCCAAATGGGACTACGAGAAATGATCAAGGTGAGAAAGGGGAGGAAATTTTCAAGAAGGAAACGTCTAGGGCGGAATTGGGGGAAATGCATAGCCCGTCGCTTACCGGTACCCATCGCCCTCTGCCCATGGATTATCCAAGGATCGGTTGTGGGGGATTGGAATCCGCTTGGTAACTAAAACCCCCGAGATCCACTTCCGGGATGCGGCTTTCTCACGTCCGCTCGTCATCCCCGTTAACACACACACACCGAGCCAACCGTGGGATAAGCAACCCTGGCTTTACCAGGTTTGCTCTAGCTTATAGCTCCGTAAATTGTGCGCTTGTTGGAACGCGATTTATCCCCTAGCTCCCAGATCCCATGTCATTTTTCTCCTAGGGTTTAGCGCATCCCTCGAATGTCTTCACCACAGTCATACAGTCATAGGGAAGCTCATCGCCACTACTGCGTGACAGGCCCGGTTGTAGATATCGCATCTTGCAAATTCTTGTGAGCGGGCTGTACTGTATACGACACGTCCAGCCATTGGAGAGAGGATTGGATATCGATGTGATTTCACAAAGTTTTTTTTTTACACGCTCCGCTCCGAAGTGATTACACCCTTACCGCCGGTTTTCGATGACGTTGGAAAGTTGCTCCGTCAACTCGGCCGGCTTCCGGGAAATGCGCCTGCCGATTCCCGCGTTTCCGGTCATTTCCGGCGATGTCACATGCGGCTGTGCGCCTGCCTGCACACTCACCGACACATCCCTCGCGAATCTCGCCCTGTCCACACGTTCCGTGCCGGTGCTGAACGTTGACGATTCAGATGCAGCAAATCAAAGCTGTGGTGTTCGACGTACGCAAAACCTTTTTCATCTCACCTACCACGTTTTTTCTTCTCCCCCACTCACACCACTTTGAAACTCACACGTTCTGATCGATGCACCGTGACATTAACCCGTCTCCCATCGAAACCTGCGCACCATACGCAACACGTACATCCCCCCCCCCCGGGAACAATCGGGTTTCACGCACACACGCATATAGATTGGCGGTGTGGTCTGTCGCAGTCCGCTAATTGCGATTGCCGCGTACGAAAGAGAGCACTCCATCCCAGACAATTACATCAATTGTTCGATGTCAGTATTACCCGTGCGGTCAGCCCCCCGTAAACGTGTTTCATTCCCGAGAGAGTGGGATAACTGACCTTTTCTATCGACCCTTCCGGGCCCTCGATTAGTACCCGTCGGGGAGCTAATGGAGCCTGGCAAAGGTTCGAACGTGGTGAGATTGAACTGTGGAATTTTTACGTGGCTTTCGGCCAAGAGCTATCCGATACCGTCCTCGGCAACGTCTGGTACCGTGAATACTGCGCGCAGAGAGGGATAGGTGAGAGAATAAACTCTGCTCCTCGTCGTCCTTTCCCCTTTTACGGATGACTCTTCATTTCTGTCCTCATGATCCGAAAACGACCTTTCTACCGAACGATTTCTTTCCGCCTTCCCGACCGGGCACGTCTCAGTTTGTCCACAATTACCAGAAAAGCTGGAAATTGACGGCAGAGTTGTGAGTGCGGACGAACGTCTTTTTTTCATCCTTTCATTTCAGATGCGCGCCTGTCCGGAACCTGGAGTCTGACCATGCACGTCCTCACACATACGCAAACCCTCCCACCGGTCCATGTGGAACCCCGACACGCGTTCCCTCGTATCCCTACGCGTTGTTTCCCATGGCAGCTCTTTGGTCGCATGATGAGAACTTCTGGGGAGTTTGATCCAATTGTCGTGTCCGCAATTCAAAAACTCCGATGTGAGCACTAAACTTATCCACCTACACGAGGTGGTTCATATATCCCATCGAGGGGGGGGGGAGCCCACCGTCTACTTGTTCGGCTTGACGACGGGAAATGAACCACTCTAATTGACTCGACTGACCTATTTGACCTGTTGACTTGTGGGGTGGTTTACGACAACCGCAGCTCTTGGTCGATACAGAATCTTCGCTCTCACCAACAATTTTACTGGAATCTGTTCTTCGGACGCGACGAGGACGACCGGGCCAAGGGTGCAGCCGCCGCCGGGGTTCTCGCTCGAGGAAGAAATGAAGTTCTTGGGGTGGGAGCAGGGAGTCGCACCCCCTTCGTTGAGGGGTTTGTTCGACGACTTCTGTGATTCTAGTGTGCTTGGAATGCGGTGAGTTTTTTTTTCTCAACCAAAACGATAGGGTCGAGGCTTCAAATCTCGTTTTTCGAGCCCCATCGGAAGCTTTCCCCCCTCCTAAATCTAAACGGTGTTTCTCTATCTTAGGAAACCGGAACCGGAATTCTACTTGACCGCGTGTCGGAGAAATGGTGTCAAACCTGAAGAATGCGTCTTTCTTGACGATCTCGGGATGTAAGTGCAACCCCATCCCTCTCTTACGCCGGCGTTTTCTGTGGTTGGGAGGGGGATCGGAGTTGGGTTGCCCAATGAACGATCACGAAACTGACTCTACGTCAACGCCCACGTTGCGAACACCCCCCATTGATGCGACGGAATTCTGATCCACGCCCGTCCAGGAATCTAAAAGCCGCAAGGGCCCTTGGAATGCAGACCATCCGTGAGGGGTTCTCTTCTCGAGAGTATATCAAGGGTGCTCAGTCGACGATCATTCCCCCCCTACTTTTTGTATAGGCGTCCCAATAGGAGGATCGGTGGATGCAATCTCGAGTCTAGAATCCATCTTAGGCGCCGGGGTTGGAACCTTGATTTCGATGCCGAAGCTGTAGCAGTGCCTGTAGTTGGCCCGACAGGTTGGAAACCACGAGTTATGTAGCCAAATAGGTGCATCAATGGGCTCCCGATGGCCTAGAAAGCACGTTTTGGGCTGGCGTGCCCCGCCGGTCGAGACGAACAACACGTTTTTCCCATCAGACACCACATCGTAGGGGTTGGGGATAAGCTTGTGGATATGTAAAGGACGCAACGTGGATCAGGTGGGACTACATGACGTGAGAGGCCATGTTTGGGTAGTGCTAGTTGGGTGGTCTAGTGATCACGCCGTATCGCATTTCGAAACACGAGGATCCAATACACGGTACGAGGTTTGTCTAGAAAGGTTTGTCCGACGCGGGGGTCTTATCCTCGTAGACGCTTCCAATCTAATTGATGCAGCGATGAAATGCCGGCCAAGGACGCGCGTTAGTCAACGTGGAACCCAAATGCAGGCAATATAAGAAGGTGTGGATTTAGGGCGAGAATGTGGCGGTGACTTTGAGGTGCAAAATGAAAGAGGAAGGATAAAAAAACCCAAAGGACACGCACGAGCGGGAGGTTCACCAACAGTCCGTTCTTCACGATTGGTGTCACGGAAAGGAGCTGTACGAACCGGGACCCAAACGGGGGGTTATTAAAAAACTGCGCATTGTGATTGGAAAAGAGCCTAGGATGTGCAAACGTACGAAGAGGGCAGCACTTCCGATACCGACCCCCCAGATTCCGAGCGTGGGTGCCCAGGCCTTTCCGAGCTGTCCCGAATGATGGAAAAATGAGCATTCTTCATGTCCGTTCGGGTCTGGAACGCGCGACGCACCCTGGAGAAGGAGGCAGAAGGAGGGGTTTGTGAGAACAAGACGCGAGACATGGTGTATGTGTGGATGGGGGGTTGGGGCTGAGTCTGAAATTCCAAGGTGGAGGGCGGGAGACGGTGCGGAGTGGTGATCGAGGTGGCAAGTAACATCGCTGATACTTCTCTTGCTCCTTCTCTTCGCCTCGGTCAATTGAGAACCAAAAACCTGGGACGCTCTGTTTGAATCGGGCATAACTTGGTTGCTCTGACTACTATGGTGAACCCTAGGCAGAGATCAAAAAAACGGTCCGGGTCGTTTAGACCGGTCCAACACTCCAAAAATGCGAAGAGGAATTTGAAGAAACAGCCGCGTATGTGATAACCCTCAGGATATTTCTCTCTACTTCGGAAATTGAGCCATGGGTTCGTTGCCTAGCGATTCGGGGACCCAGGATACTCCAGGACTCATGGGACAAGCACAAGACGGTCAAACAAAAGTAGGTAGTTGCTCGTTCGGATTATATCTTTTACGTGGACGTTGGATTCGACTTTGGGGTTTCCCCGTTTGCAAAAAATGTCTGATGTATTTGCGACAGTTACGACGCGCTAGGGTTGGTCGCGACGTTAAAACCAAACGAATCTGGCGGAACCGAACACAACAAGTACGAAACAAGCCCCTCCACCTCCACCCGCGGCGATCCGAAGGGCGCCGCAGAGCTGCCAACCGGAGCAAAAATACCGGCAGGTTATGGGAGAATTCTGAGAGACGAAGAAGGGAATGCCGTTGACATTGAGTTGGCGGATGAGGATGATGAGACGACGGGTGCGGACCGGGGTGGAGGGACAATGGACGCTGTGGATCGCGCCTATCTTGATGAGAGATCATCTCCCGCTTGGACACAATTGGGTCCCCGTTCAACGACGCGGGCTAAGCGACCAAATTCGGTTGTGCAAGGTATGGGACGGGTTATATGAAAGTTCTTGGTGTGGTTACCTAGCTGATTGTTCGCCTCCCGTCTTCCTTAGAACTTGAGAAGATCTCAGAGGATAAGGGCGAGCGGGGGGCGCCTAGGTTCTTATCTGAAGGGGAGGTTGGGTATCTGACACGACTGGTTGCAAGACATCGGGGGGATGTCGATGCGATGGCACGGGACCGGAAACTGAATCCGGACCAACGCACGATAGGAGAGTTGAGGAGATTGATCAAGAGGGCGGGCGGGTTCGAGAGCTTGTTGGGAGAGAGGCTATGAAGGTGAGATGTATTAAGGGTTGAGGGGGAAAACCGGCCCACGGATATGGTTATTGGCGTAGGGGAAGAGCGGGTTGGCGGCAGGGTGGGAGGGTGTGCGTCTATCGGGGGGGAGGAGGAGACCTTTAGACTTTGTTCCTGATCTGCTGAGCCGGTGCATTAACCTTGACACGAAATTGGGCAGGGGGACAGGGGAGAACCTGGGATGCGGGCTGGATGTACCATATCGGAGCATACACCGCTTCACGCGTGGATATTCGGGTGGGCCGTTAGCCGGGGGTGGAGACTGGGTAGGGAGAAATATCCGGCGGAGGGCGGTTCTAGGACACGCCCGGCCTCGAGGACGCCCTGCTGGTCCATCAGGGCATCGCTTCTGTCCCCCCGTTCCCCTCACAGATCCAGTGTCTCGGTGGCTTTTGCTCCCAATATTCTCACGTTCATTTCTTATTTTTCGAGGGATGACTTGGAAATATGTTATTCAACACCTTTTCGTCATGGTCTGGGTTGGGTTGGATACATAAAGGGCGCCCCCTTGGGCTCACAATGTCCCTACCCCCTTCTTCATTCTTCCGTTCTCTTTCTTCCGTTTCTCTCTTTCTCTTTTCTTCACTATAATGCCCATCAGACATAATTCCGGTTCTCCCTCAGAGGGCTCCTCCTCTTCCACCTCCCGTCGCGGTCAAAAATCCGACTCCCATCCAAAGACGACCCGCGAGCAGTTCTCCGCTTGTGGTGCTTGCAGAATGAGGAGGTGAGCGTCCCCTTCTCCTCCTCCTCCTCCTCCCCTTCGGATACGTTCCGTCCGATCTTATCGCCGTTCCCGGGCTTTTGTTGCCTCCGATCGTCCCTTCCCCCCGCCCCCCCTCTTCCCCCTCCCGTCTTTCCATACTCACCCACTCCCCATTGTACAGGGTAAGATGCGATCTCAAGGACCTCCCCATCTCAAAGGCGGGAAGGCACCCATCCTGTTCAAATTGCAAGGAGCGTGGTCTCAAATGCGTGTACGTTATGTTCCATCCCCTCCACTTACCTCCATCCGTCCCTAATTGTTTTTCCATCTGTTCCACCATCACAGGGATGAATACGGTCAAGTCAAGTCTGTCAAGCTTCTCAGACGCGGACGTCGGTTACAACAAGCAGAGCACGTCCCAGTCCCTAGTCACCGGTGGCTATGTGTAGTGCTTACCTTTGTCATCCAGGGCCCTCTACGGCAAGGTCAAAACCGGCGAGGACGAGGACTCCCTCCTCAACGGACCTCTACCGCCTCCGAACGTCACTCCAATGCCGACACCTGCCTTTTTTGAATCCCTGTTTTGGCGGCGGTTCCATTTGCAACGTGCGTACCTTACTCCAATTACATCAAACACTCAACGTGTTTTCATGGTGACCTCATAAACGACTCACACCTCTTTGTTCTTTTTCCCACACAGGTCCCGTCATCGAACCTCACGAATTCGTCGCTCGTTTTATCGCTTCTCAGAATGGAAAGCCCGACTCGCTTGGTATCACCGGCAGACTCCTAGCCATGTCGCTCGTCGTTTGGGCGTCGAGCTTCGGAGTCGACGAGAACGGCCAGTCGTTGGATCCCTTGGAAGACCACATATACCAGTATCAAGAGCACAAGGTTGATATTCACGATCAGTTCGATACCGATGCGAGTGCAAAGCTCCGCACCGAGAGGAGGACCAGAACCAACGAGATGGTCAAAGAGATGCTCTACCTCATCGACGTTCACGGAATCCTCAGGAAACCCAGTTGGGACGGTGTCCGCATTCTCCTCATGATCTTGCCATTGGCCCAAGGTTAGCGCTTCTACTCACTTCCTCTTTGTTCTCCGTTGCTCAATACAATGGCGGGCCTTTTTGCGTTTTTTGCATTTGACAGATGTTCAATCAAACTTGGAACGATTGGTACGTGTTTTCTGTTCCATCTCGGAACTTCCCACGACCCTTTTTTTCTCTCTCTCCCCGTATCTGGTGCACGGATGCTGACCGCCGACACAGGCAATGTATGAATCGACGATAAACCTTATCTACGCCTTGACTAGTATCGCTGCGGTCTCCTCCGTTAATAGCGGAAAGGGAGAATACGTTGATGCGCTCGTCCGCGCCCGGATATTTTGGTCTGGTATTCTTCACGATTGGATGGTCAATGGGCTGCGCGGCGGCCGGATGTTCTTGTGAGTCTTGTTCCCCCCATTCATTGCGGAGCTTGACTGATAACGTCCCCCTCTCTTTCCTCTTTCCTTTTTCGACTTTGATCCATTGTAGGACCGACTTTGATCTCGGACTGTTCGAAGAGACACTGCCTCCGCTTGATCCGTCAAATTCCCGGGCCGACGCTTCCCATCTCGAGGCCTACTCCATGGTCTACCGATACTTCACTCTCCCCCTTCAGTTGGCTTCTGCCTGCCGTTTGGTCCATACTGCGATCACTGGGCCGGAGGCTCGAAGGAAGAACACCGTCGACGAGGAGAGGTTGCAACGGGCGTGGGGAATTTTGGACAAGGCTTGGTCCGAGATCGACCAGATCCGGTCGTCTGACCTTTCTGGATCCGCCTTCACTTCTCACGAGATCGAGGCCTACATCGCGTCTTGGAAGATCTTCATGTTCGAGTGCAGTAAGCGCCGCGATGTGTTCCCCCCTCCCCTTGACGCGCACTAACACTTATGCCACAGACAACATTATTCGGGAAGCCCTCAAGCAGCGACTCGATAAGTTTGGTCTCATTACCGACCGTTCACTCGAAACTCCCAATCAAGACTACCGCGGAGTGATTCAGCGTCTGTACTCCATTGCTCAATCCAAGTGCCACTACTTGGTTCGCGCGGTTGGCTCCATCATCAAACAGCACCTCGGTACTTCCTTCTTCCAGTACGATGCCTTCCAGATCCGCGACGGTGTTTTCTTTGCTGGGTTGCTCCTGGCAAATGATGGCATCGGCTCCACGGAGGACATCAATCTCTGCATCAGTGCCCTGCGTGAGATGAGGTGGGCTTACTCCAAGAGCGAGGAGCGGGAGCAGAGCGTTCGTATGGTGTGGCAGGCCAAGAGCTCCGGGTCTCGGCATGAACCTAACCCGGCCATCCCCTCATCGTATCCTCCTTCGTATCCTGCGCCGACCGTGGGGCACTACACGAGGCCTGCGATGGTCCCGGTCCTTACCTCGGTCTCATCTGGCTCGAGTTCCGACGAACCCCACTGGCCCGCGTCCGCTGTCTCGAATTCGGACACCAGCTCCCCAAGAAGCTTCCGTCATGGACTCCGTTCACCTACGAACGACTCCACGAGGCATCTCCACGTCAGTGGATCTCCACCGCTCCCCGCCACGAGCGAAGGGTATCCAACGCCAACACACCATTTCGTTCCGCAGTCCGAGGTCTCACACACGTATTTCGACCCCTTCACATACCACCCTCCCACCGGCAAGGGATCACCTTTCGAAGCAGACGCATCACCGACCGTGTACTACTCTCAAGACTTTAACAATCCGACCGTCACGAACTTTTTCCCGGATTCGTCGTTACCCCCGATACCAGCTGCTTCTGCAAGTTACCCCACCCCCCAGTTCTACTATAGCGGCAATTAATTCTCTGAACATACCTGCATGCACGACCTCTCCCACCGTTGCTTTTCTTCTCCTGGATACCACACATGATCCTCACTCTCCCTCACGATTTCTCTGTTCAGTAATTACATGTCTCTCACGGGGTACTGGGTAACCGTTAATGGTCCTCGCTTTTCATTCATTTTGTCTGTTGTTTTTTTCCTTACTTTTTTTCTTTTTCTTTTTTCACTACTCCCTCTTCTCGCCTGTGTTGTGTAGGTTCACCTCCTGTAATCCCACTTTCTTTTCAATGTACTTTCTACCCTGGTTACGATGTCGCTTCTTTCATTTAACCTTACCCACTCTTCACCTCCACCCTCTCATCGTGGGTCGGGATCCGCCATCTTACTTCGGGGTTTTTGTACGATATAGTCGGTGAGCCTTATGCGCATGTACGATCACACTCATTTATATCCCCCCCGCCCCCTTGCTTCTTAATCTTGTACCACTTTCCGTAGAAAATGGTATGATTTTGAGAAACGGACACCAAGACGGTTAGATGAGAAACGGACTCGTCCTATCGTTGTATATGATACGGCCTTCTGTTTGTTTTATCCCTCTCTCGGAAATAGATGCCCGGCATTCCGGATGTGGTTGCCATCCCGTACCATTGGGGATCGCGAATCGTATGGCGCGATCTCGTAAGGCCAAGATTGTGTGATCGTGAACCGAGTAGAGACAATCGGCCAACTTGTTCTCAATCCAAGTTCTGCGCAATTCTATCAAGCCGATTACAGCGCTTGTATTTGAATTTGGAAGGGAGGATGAGGGTGTTATTTTTTTTTCTTCCCACCAACTGCGCGCCGGCGCAACGAGCGGTCACCGGTGGCCGTCAATCACCTGTCGGAGAAAGGGTGACGTGAGGATCAGGGATATCGAAAAAACCAGCGGGGACCGATGGATTGGAGGGCTGTCGTTATGCCGTTATGGAAGATGGAAGGGGTGAAAGGGACGTGTCATTGAATGGCTGAATGGCTCGTGGAAGGTCGAGAATCGAAGGAAGGACCCCATGTGGTGAGCAGACCCTAAATTCGGTAGATTGGAACTAGTTATTAACGCGCGCACCCCCCCAACTTTTGAGGAATGATCGCCTATGTTTTCGTGGATATAGATCGTCCAAAGGAGATCTTAGTATCATCACCTGGGGCCCATGACAAGGACAAGTCAATAGGTTCCTAGTCCCCCTTCTTCCTTCCCGAGGCGTTTGAGGTCTGGCTTCTTTCGGCAGGAGTGGTCACATGGGACGTTGTTATAGATAAACGGACGAGAGAATTAGAACCAAAGGAAGATTGGCTTGCATCGGAGCCAGAGCTCCGTTTCAAAGGTGCCGTATGGGACGCACATGATACACTCGTGGAACCGGCCAGATGACACCACGGTTGTCGTCGGGGGATGATGGCGTGATAGACGGATGGACGGATGGAGGAAGAATCCAGTTGTTCGGTGGGGCCGATGACAGGTGATGATAAGGGGACGTTCCCGGTCCAGGTTTTCAGCGGCAGCCTATATCGAAAGTGAATGTGGTCACGAGTTGAGGAGCTCGGAAGCGCAGTATAGAGATGTATACACATATGCGATACGAGATAGGGATGTGCCCTTGACGCTCGGGATGTCCGATCCGTGGGTCGTTCAAGTTTGCCATTGATGGCCAAATCGGTTGCTGATTCGTTTTTTTTCTGTTTCCGCTCGTTGAATGAAATGGTAAGGCGTGGGTGGTGGGATCAGAGGGTCTTCAGGCTCAAGATCCGGCGCAGTCGGCACGGAGGGTCGGGTAGCGGGTAGCGGGGGAGGTGGCGGCCGCGCAGAAAACCCACTCGCTCTTCTCTTAATCGAGCTGATCTTTTGTCTTGGGTCGATATGGGCAAATGTGGAACTGGCTTTCCTGGCATCTGTCATCAATTATTCAATGATTTCAATGCGTTCCACCGGGTCATTCTTCAAATACATACTCTCACTCCGTTTTGTTCATCGCATGGATCAGAATGAACGTTGCTTACCTATACATGTAGCGTGTGACCCGCCGGAAACCTATTTCTGGGAGATGAAAAACTGACCCACATCGCCCCCTCGTATGTCCCATATGGTTACGGGGAGATGGGAGAGACTTAGGTTCGAGTCGGGCGCCGAGGTCCAGAAGACGGTGAAAGAGAACCCCCGTAAAGTGGGTCTAAGGGGTGTCTCCACCCATTCAATGTGAGAGAATCAAGGGTGTTTCGTATTGGCGAACGCCGCTGGGAATGGTTTCGTGGGCATTGGATAATTGAAGTGTGGGGGAGCTCGGTACCATTCCATGCAAGGCAAAGCGTTAGGCCCAGGGCCTCGCCCGAGAGCCTCCGTTTCAGGGAGATGGGTGTTGATGTGAGATTGGGCGGCCATTGGCAGATCATCATCCAGCGACACGGGATCACTGAGTTTGTTGTTTTTCTGCCGCGAAAACTCCGAGCGGTGTCCCATCCCGTCGGTGCTTGCAAGGCGTGGGTCGGAGTGCGAGCCTATGGAGGATGAACAACAAACGAAATACCCGACAGTTTTTTTTTGTTTTCCGGTTCGGAGTTCGCCATTCACTTTTTCAGCCACAAGCGCGTCGTTCTTCACGTGCCCAATTGTCACGTCACCGTGTCGCGTCCCACCAGCCGAACCCGATTCCCCCACACCTCTCGGTCTAGGAACCTTTCTATCCGATGGTGTATTTGCCTCCACCTCAATACGCTTCGGCTTCGAGACCGTCCTATGCGGAAGCGTATAACAAAATTTTGGCTACACATCGACGGTCACCGTTGACGTCAGCTTCGTCGATTATCATATTGGTCGCGCCTGATGTGGACGCGTTGTGTGCTGCCAAGATGCTCGCCCAATTGTTTAAGCAGGACGACGTTATGCATAAGGTTGTGCCTGTTGCCGGTATCGCGGATCTGGAGAGGACACGCGATGAGTTGATCACTCAGAATGAGGTGCGTCCTTCATATCGCCCTTCTGGAGGGTAGGACATTGACATTGGATCCAGCTACACACGCTGATTTTGCTGAACATGGGTGCTATTTTGGATCTCCCCTCGTCCGAGTGGTTTGGCGATTACGATCCTCAAGTGATCGTCCACATCATTGATTCGTCCCGCCCTCAAAATTTGGCCACCTTGTTTGGCGCGGGCGAGAACGGTGATCGGATTATCATCTGGGATGATGGAGGAGCTGAAAAGCTTGAGGAAGAGAGGAAGGCTTGGGAAGCGATTATGGTCAGTTAATTTTGCTTTTGCTTTTGGCTCCGGTGGTTTCTCTGGAACGTTTGCGAGCCAACATGTGGATTTACAGCTTGATCCGGAACCTAGTTCAGACGAGGATTCGGATATGTATTCCGATGGTGGCCCGTCGGGTGGCGAGGATGAGGATGGTGACGCCGATGCCGACGGGGATGATGAGGAATACGGGGAGGACGGTCGGACCGGGAAGCGAAGATCGGTCGGCAGGTCGGGTCAAGGGACTCGGAAACGAAGGCGGGTAGAAAGAGTAGGTCGACTAAGCTCTCCCCAGCCATCGCAAGCTTACAGTACTCAAGCGACCACACAGGCTATCAAGTGAACAGCGAGAGTCTTACGAGGCTCGGCTGGAGAAACACTACATGAGTGGAACATGGTATGGTCAGAGCGCATCAAGCACCGTCTATTTTCTGGCGACAGTTCTAGAACGTGTCGACAATGATTTCCTATGGTACGAGAAAAGAGTTGGCCAATGTCATCCCACGCATGACTGATACCGTGGAACATAAGGTTGGCCATCATGGGCCTCACGTATCAATACACCACCTCACGAATTTCACGCGCGGAATACGACAAGTACCATCCGATATTCTATGACGAAGTTTTCCGGCTGAACCCGCCTGCGACCGCTGGATCATCGGCGACAACATCACTACACCCGGACGACTCGTCGATCCGAGCAACGGATGAACTCCGCTTCCTTCTCTTCCGGCACTGGAATTTATACGACGCAATGTATCACTCCAGTTACGTCGCGGGTAAATTGGGAATATGGAGGGAGAGGGGAAAGAAGAAGTTGTCTGGACTTCTAGCTAAGATGGGGTCGGTCCACACTTCTATGTATACATTCGTCCCATAACCTGACGACCTTGTAGGTTCTCCATTCAGCAAACCCAACAGTCATATTTCCATATGGACATGGACCTGAAACGACAACTACAGGGTAAACTCGAGGCGATCGCTCCCGAGTACGGCATGGTTGAGTTGACCTACCCGTCCTTCATGCGGCTTTACGGCTTCAAGTCCCATCCGCTCTCGGCCGCTGATGCCGTGGAAGCCGTTTCGGCCTTGCTTGACATTGCTGGAGGAGTCAGAATGGAAGTTGAGATCGAGGGGGCACGGAATGGCGGGGAATGGTTCGGTGGTGGGAAGGTTTGGGAGGCGCCCGACAAGGTTTCAAGTGAAGAGCGAGGGAAGATCGCGCTCATCGAGGGTGTCAATCATCCTAATGGGGGATCGACCAACGGCATGACGCGACCGCAAGGGCTAGACCGGGAAGGAAACGAATCTGAAATCGGTGGAAACAGGGGAGGAGAGCTCGAGTGGTGGGTGCGGAACTTCTGGACCGCGTTCGATGCTTTGACCGAGTAAGCACACCTTTTTTCATTTCGGCCTCCCGCTCAGCTGCCCCACCACCTCCCCACCCCTCCCTCCCGTCCCAATTACGCCTAGTACTGAAAAGGGAAACCGCGACGCTTGCTGATCCCTTTCTGATTTCGCTCCCCCCCGCCTTTCTTTGGCTGTTTCCATCACATCATGTCAAACGCCTCTGTGGGTTTGATGCTTTTCATTTCCGCTCGTGAAACTCGTGGTCCACTACCCCCCATCCCTTCGTTGGATCCCTCCCTACCTTTTCGGTCACCCTTCTTTTTTTTGGGTTTATATCGCGCTTCCCATTGCTCTGCTTTATTTGGTGTCTGGACTAACGGGTTTTCCAGCATTAATCGGCTCCGTGAGGCGCTCTTGCTTTCAATGGCACTTCACCGTGCGATAATACGACAGGGGTCTTCGATTATCGACAAGCAGGACATCAAGTCCATGCGGGGACATCGGGTGGTAGTGCTGACTCAGGGACCTGACCTCGCATTGTTCGCACATCCCGGGGTGCTGTCGAGATTGGCGATGTGGTTGGTTGATGCGTTGAGGGACAGAACGCCTGGGACGGTGTTGAGTGGAGCGAGGAGCAAGAGGAAGAGTTTGCCGTTCGTTGTTGCGTGTTTGGACGAGAGGGTTGGGACGTATGTTGTTGTTGGTGTGACGGCTGCGTTGGATTTCGAGGATACAAGGAAGAAGTAAGGGTTTTCCCTCTTCCCCCCTTCCATTTTTTTTAGGCCTCTCTGACACGATACCTTCTCCTCAGTGAGTTTGGTCTTGCATTTTTGGATGCCAAAGAACGGTGCAATGCTCGGACTCGACACGGCTCATTCGACACCAGCGTCCTTGAGATCAACAAAGACGACCTCAATATCTTTTTGGAGACTTTGTGCGAGGGGAGATAGGCCATTATCATTTTTTCTTAGGAATTCGCCTTGTACCATACCAATGCTGGAGCCGCTTGACGTATACACGTGATATTTCAATGTTCAGCCCTTACTTCCATTGGAATTTCCAGATCAGCGCAGAAGTTGTCCATTGATTGGGACAAGGGGGTGACGGAACACGCGCAAATTCCTCGGACCCATCGTGTTCCGGTGATGCGGTCCGGTTATGGTGTCGAGAGAGATAAGCTGACTACCACAGGTCTCTGGACCACATGAGTTGTGACGTATGATGCACACTGAAGCAACGGCAACAAGCGATATGGTGGTTGCCAAAAAAAACCCAGTGCCACCTGCGGAGATTTCGGTGTCGTCGTGAATCGTTCAAGGTGTGTCCCCAGAACGTGCCGGTAATTCAGCCTGTGGGGTGAAACGCCAAACCTCACCATTTGGCTATGACATCCGAGCGATCAACCATTCCAGACTCAAGGGCGGTGTCAGAGCTCTGCCGCTAGAGTGAACTGTCACCGTGAGAGAGGACACAGTAATTTCCGCGAGTGAATGGTCATCCCTATCCGCGAACGGTACGCCATGATTTCGTCTTGACGCTGTTTTGAATTGAACGCTCGCTCGGTCTACCATTCAGTTTGTCCCGTCTATCGTAAACTAACCACACCCCGCGCTCCGTAATCCGGGGAACGTGTCCTGCTTGACGGATGGCGCGCGCTAGTGTGGGGGTGCTTCACTCGCTCGAACCCCACCAGAAGAACGGCTTACCCATTCCACCCCTGCCGCGATGAGATCGAGGCCTTTAGTGGAAACCCCGATGTGAGACATTAAAAAAACGCACCCCTCGGACTGCCTTGAGAAATAATCGAAATCGATGTTTACTGAATGAAGGTTTAGTCAACGAGGCACAAAATAAGAGCCCCCTCACGTACCTGCTGTTGCAAGGATCAACTAGAGAGGGTTCTGGATTACATCAAACATTCCCTTCGCCATCGAACCGGTGACTTACCGCTCGCTCATCTAGACTGGTTTCTCGACCCTCCTCTCGAATCACGTGGACCATGCCATTAGCGATCACTTGTCGTTCTGCCGGCGAGAATCTAATAGTGTAACGCCCTGGATGACGAGTTTTAAACCCAACGCCGCGGCTAGACCAGGGAACGTCATACCTGTATCAGTGAAAATCTAAGTTACGTAGATGAGTTTTTGAATCGGCCGTGAAGCTTCGGTGCGTACCTCTCGTCCGAGACCCCTGAAAGCCCTCGAAACACTTGCCATCTCTTTACCATGAGCATCCCTCAGCGTAAAGCCCCAGGCCAAGAAACCCTCGTCGATCTTCGCTATTTGGTGATATGACTCTGTCTCGGGTTCTGGTTGGGGATCGGATACTAACGACAGGATGCGTTTTGGCCCCTGTCGAATGAACAGGTCGTAGCGACGTCTCCAGATGTGCCATCGTTGTTGAACTTCAGCGAAAGTATCTAGGACAGGTTCGTCCTCCGCAGGTGTTCGGTCTGGCAAGTTCTTGAATCGCTGGACGAACATTCGAGAGTTTATCCAAGAGAAGGGCCTACGGAGCTGTGCCACATGTTCAATTTTACTGTCAAGCCCAGAAGCAGAACTGACCGACCCAGAGGATTGGTGTACCCTTGTTGTCCATAACGAGAGCACGGAACGGCCGATGGGTTCGGAGAATCTGACGGGAGAATACTGAAAGCAGTCCCCTTGGTTCTTCTGCAACGTAACCGAGCGGTTCACCATCCTCAGTGGCTTCACAAGAGTGTCAGTTGTTTATGGGACATGATCACGAGAAATGGAGACAACACACAAATGGCGTATTTGTTCGTTTGCTCAAAACCAACGAATACGTTGAGCATTTCAATCTGGCTGGGAGTCGTATGTATCAGAGCGCGTTTCTCCCGCTGGCGAGCCCAGAGGAGGCTAACCGAGTGACTACCAGTGATTCGTGGGTCATGAGGAGACGCCTCAAACCTTCTGCTGGGTCGCCTTTAGTCGACCGTGCGCTTTCCTGCCACAGTGGCGACGTTTCCGATGAAGGCTGGTCCTCCTGGGGCACTTCTTCATGAGTAGGCCTGGACCCTGAGGCGCGGGTTCGGTGATTTTCATTTTCAACGTGCTGCCTCCTCCGCCCTACGCCGGGTCTTCGTTGTGGAAACCGAGACAGCGCATATGTCCGCCTCGTAGCACAGAAAGCTGGCGCAAAAAGTCTGAGGTTCTGTTGGGGACAGCGGAAGACGGTGGTTGTAAGCATCTGAGAGGCTCGGGATTGCGTTTGCCACACGGCAGCGCACCCGGCTCGATCACATATAGAGCACCTTCCTTTTCGGTATTTCGTCCCCACGGCTGCTCATCCACCTTCGAAGGGCAATGCTGTGGGAAGGGTGGGAAGGTATCATAGATAGATCCGTCGGGGAGCATAATTTTTTCTTTCAGTTTTTACCGGGCACTGTTCGTGGGCCAGCCCAGGCCATCAAAATTCCAGCATATTCGAAAATGACAGTTGAGTGCATAAAAAGGTGCAGGGCAAACCAGGGGTAGAGCCTCGAACAGGAGCACTGTCTGAAGATACGACCCTACACCGTTTCCTCACGGCAGATCGGTGGGCCGCATTTCAAGCGGGGTGTACCAGCTGCCTTTGGACAAGCTATCGAGCGAAGCCGGGCACCGCGAAAAAGTGGAAAAAGGCACTCTTAACGGTAATGTGTATTGTTATTATCTGCCACCCAGTCCAAAGCTATGCGACACCATCAGACTTGACAGCCAACTGTCTTCGTTCCCGGACTTTGCAACGGACGTCATGAATGACCATGGCCGCATTGAGGAATGTGGTTGTCGCTCGACAGCGACGACAAGAACTGTGCACGGAGTGCATGAACATCCCAATATCTTCTCGATATCTTGAAGAGATCTTGAGGGTACCCACAATGTCAGACCCGGTTGGTTTTGTATATGATCTCCACCGGAGCTCAAGTCATGAGTGTCACCCCTTCACTGGCACCCTTTACAAAAACCCTATCAAAAGGGAGCAAAGGTAATAAACGCTCGCGTTGGATACGCTGATCGGATGACATCCACACGGCGTCCCCTCCCACAACGATCAATTCGATACCTTCCTCACGAGAGCTGAACCTAGATTCGCCCGCTACAC
>Ga0307517_10005394_pt1 | contig 19304 bp, 18 predicted proteins | sample 23_EM_MG_FD_194515 | JGI IMG/M metagenome (GOLD analysis project Ga0307517, IMG submission 194515) | Populus trichocarpa ectomycorrhiza microbial communities from riparian zone in the Pacific Northwest, United States - 23_EM | ecosystem: Host-associated > Plants > Roots > Unclassified | place... | reverse complement strand
GAGGCGGTGGCGGTGGCCGGCGGAGGCGACTGGCCGACTCCCCCGGCCTGCCCGAAGCCGACCCCGCCGCCACCCTGCCCCTCCCCGACGCCCACGCCCACCCCGCCACCGCCGAAGCCCACCCCGTCTCCCCCGCCGAAGCCCACCCCGACTCCGAAGCCGACGCCGAAGCCGCGGCCCACGCCGAAGCCCGTGCCGCCGACGCTCGCTCCGGCACCGCGCCCGGCACCGGCGGCTCCGGCGCCCCGGGTGATCCCGACCCCCACGCCCACTCCGACACCCACCCCGACACCCATCCCGACGCCAACTCCCAAGCCCAGCCCGCATCCCTCGGCGTCCCCGGTGAGTTATCCGAAGTACCACGCCCAGCCGCGTCCCCGGCAGGCCACCAACCGGACGCCGCCGGTCGTCTACGTCCTGCTCATCACCCTGCCCGCGGTGGTCGCCATCGTCGCGCTGCGTCCACGCTGATCCCCGGAGGAACCTCTTGTCGGAATGGCTTGTTCTCGCCCTCGCGATGGCGGCGGCCTGTGTCGTCGTCGTCATCATCACGTTCCTCCGCGAACGCTCGGCGTCCGAGGACGAGGACCCCAGTGAGACCCCGGACGTCATCGAGTACATGACGATGTGGATCGGCGTGGTGTACGCCATCGTCCTGGGCCTCGCGATCGCGGGTGTATGGGAGGCCCGCAGTGCCGCCCAGGACCACGTCCAGGCGGAGGCGCAGGCGCTGCACGAGGTCTCGGAGCGGGTCCAGGCCTATCCGCCGGACGCGCGCGACCGTATCCGGGCCGACGTCAACGCCTACGTCTCGCAGGTCGTCGACGTCGAGTGGAAGACGATGGCCGACCACGAGAAGCTCACCCAGCGCGGGACCGACCTCCTCGACCGCATCCGTCAGGACGTCACCGCCTACCAGCCGAAGACGGACTTCCAGGCGCAGGCCTACCAGCCGCTCGTCGACCAGGTGGCCGCCGCGGACCAGGCACGCAACGCCCGCGCGGACTCCACCGGGGCGACCATGCCCTCGGTGGTGTGGTTCGGGCTGCTCGCCGGGGCCGTGATCACCATCGGCATGGTCTTCGCGCTGCAGATCCGGCGTACGACCCGGGAACTGATCCTCGCCGGGCTGTTCTCGGCGCTGATCGCCTTCCTGCTGTTCCTGATCTGGGACTTCGACGCGCCCTACAGCCGCGGTATCACGGCGTCGGCGCAGCCGTTCCTGAACCTCTTCCCGCACATCAAGGACTGACGGCCCCTCACCGGAGCCGGTCGTCGGGGGACGTCCGCCACACCGCGGGCGTCCCCCGGTCGCAGGAACGGTGTCCCCTGTGCGGCCCACACGGTTGCCCCATTCGCGCGACTGCGATCGCGGGAGCGCACACATGTTCCTAGCGTTTCGGTCATCGAGGTGCATTTACGGCGCAAGCGGAAAAGGTCCGCTGCTGCTCCTCGGGGACCCGGAGGAACCACCATGCGCGCGATACGCGTCGCTTCGGCCGCACTGCTGGGCATCAGCGCCCTCGCCCTGTCCGCGCCGGTCGCCGTCGCGAGGGGCGACGGCAACCACAACATCACGCCGTTCGGCTTCAGCGTCCTGCCCTCGACGATCGCGGCGGGCGGCCAGGTGACCCTGCGGCTCGACCGGGACCAGGGTGGCTGCAAGGGCTCCGCCACGGTCTCCTCCGGGGTCTTCGACACGGTCAGGATCTCGCCGGGGCAGTCCTCGGCGACGGCGATGGTCGACTGGGACGCGAGGCCGGGCGCGGTGTACCAGGTGACGTTCACGTGTGACGGCGTGAGCGGCTCCACGGGTCTGACCATCGCCTCCGGCCGCACGAACAACGACATCCAGCCGCTCCAGCCGGCCCAGCAGATTCCGCGAGGGGTCCACGCCGGTGAGGGCGGCAGCATCGCCGGCTTCGACCTCAAGGAGCTCGGCATCGGCGCGGCCCTCATCGCGGGCTCGGTGGGAGCGGCGTACCACTTCTCCCGCCGCCGTACCGGAGAGGACGGCGCCTGACCGCAGTACCCACCCGCACAGGCCTTCGCCCCGGAACCCGCAAGGGTCCGGGGCGAAGGCCTGTCATGTGCGACTGAACTCCGAAGGGGAGGAGGTCAGATCCCGCGCTCGGTGCGGCGGCGCATCCAGAACACCCCGCCGCCCACGACGGCCGCGGCGACCAGGCCGCCGCCGATCGCCATGTCGGTCGGGGTCGCCCCGGCACTGCTGCTGCCGCCGAGCCCGCCGCGCACACCGCCGATGACCGTGTAGGCCGAGTCACGGGTCAGCGAGGAACCGTTGGAGCAGCGGACCGTGATGCTGTACGCGCCGGGGGTGGCCGACCTGCTGATCCTGGCCGTTCCGCTGGACGTCGTACCGGAGCCGTTCAGGAGGGACAGGTTGGCGGGGCGTTCGAACCCCGGTGAGGTGGCGATGGCGTTGCCGCCGCTGAAGCAGCCGTCGACCGTGACGGTGAGCTGTCCACCGCGGGCGATCACGCTGGGCAGGGCGAGAATGTTGCTGGGGCTGGCGCCCATGCCGTCCGCGACGGCCGCCGGGGCGGCGAGCCCCAGGACGGCCACCGCGGCACCGGCGGCAGCCAGGGCACGAGTTGTACGCATGTCATCCTCCGCGGAAGGCGCCCCGGGACCCGTCCCCGGTCGATCGGCGAGAAAACGCCTCCCAGACGCACCCTCAGATGCCTTGCGCGCGCCCGCATTTCGAGAATGGTCCGTCCTGGTGAGAGGACACGCCGGGGGAAAAGCGCACAATCGGATATTGCCGCAGGTCACGGACCGTCAGAAAATTCCTGCGGGCGTCAACTCGTATGGCGCACATAAGGATGTCCGGGCCACCCGTTCGCGCTTTCCCCGTCGCCGGTTCCGGCTTCCGGACTTAGCGTTCTCGTATGCGCGATTGACGGGGCGACGGCCGCGTCGAGAGGGGATGGCGAATGTCTGCGTCGGAGCTGTCCGAGCTTGCCGAAGAGGAGGAGCGGCAGAAGAAGCGCGCCCCGTGGGGAGTGATAGCGCTTGTTCTGCTGACCGGTCTCGCGCTCATTCGGAATGGTTCGGGGGAGTTCGACATCGGGCCGCCCCAGCCGGCCTCCGCCGCTGCCGCGGACGCCCGGACCGGCCACACCACGTTCGGCAAGGTCCCGGCCCCCCTGCCGTACTCCGTCGCCGACCGGGTGCGGATCCCCGCGATCCGGGTCGACGCCCCGGTCATGCCGGTGGGCCTGGACGCGGACGGCTGGGTCGGCGCTCCGCCGCCGGAGGACCCGAATCTGGCGGGCTGGTTCACCGGCGCCGTCTCCCCCGGCGAAAAGGGCACGGCGGTCGTCGTCGGCCATGTCGACAACAAAATGGGCCCCGCCGTGTTCTACGGACTCGGGGCCCTCAAGAAGGGAAATCGCGTCGAGGTCGCGCGCAAGGACGGAAAGACGGCCGTGTTCGAGATCTACGGCATCGAGGTCTTCGAGAAGAAGGACTTCCCCGGCGACCGCGTCTACGCGTCCAAGGGAACTCCGGAACTCCGCGTCATCACCTGCGGCGGCGGTTTCTCCAAGCAGAACGGCTACGACGGGAACGTCGTCGTCTTCGCCCGCCTGGTCGAGGTCCGCTGAGCGTTCCCCGGCCGGGCGGGCGAAAGCCCGTCAGGTGGTGGTGCGTCAGGTGGTGGTCCGGCGGCGCGGCAGCGTCATGTGGTAGCCGGAGTCGAGCAGGTGCGGCAGGTATTCGCGCAGCGCCTTCACGCTCTGGGTCCGGTCGCCCCCGGCGTCGTGCGAGAGCACCACGATGCCGGGGGCGGCGCCGTCCTCGACCGCGTTGACGATGTGGCGGACGCCGGGGGTGTCCCAGTCGAGGGTGTCGACGGTCCATGCGAGGGGTTCCATGCCCAGCTCGGAGCCGAGTTGGAAGGTGGCCCGGTTCCAGGCGCCGTAGGGCGCGCGGAACCACTGGGGGCGTTCGCCGTAGGCGTCCTCGATGACGTCGCTGGTGCGTTCCATCTCCGAGCGGATCTGACCCCGGGTCATCTTCGTCAGCAGCGGGTGCGACCAGGTGTGGTTGCCGACGACGTGGCCCTCGTCGGACATGCGGGCCAGCAGGTCGCGGTTCCAGTCGGCCATCTCGCCGCACACGAAGAACGTGGCGCGCACGTCGTACTCGGCGAGGGTGTCGAGGATGTGCGGGGTGTAGCGGGGGTCGGGTCCGTCGTCGAAGGTGAGCACCATGGTGTTGCCGCGTCCGGACATGCGCAGGAAGGGTTCGTGCCGCACCGGGACATGGGCGGGGGCGGCGTGGGGTGCGCCGTATCCGGCCACGGGCTGGAGGCGGTAGGAGGAGGGTTTGCGGGCGAGGCGCGGTGGGGGTCCGGCGGCGGGGGCGGCGGCCCGGACGGGGGCGTCGTCCGAGAGTCCGGAGTACAGCAGACCGGCGGTGCCGGCCGCCCCGACGGCGGCGGCGCCGGCGAGCAGGGCCCGTCGGCGCGTGAGCAACTGATCCTTCTTCATGACTCATCAGTCGCCCGCACGAGCCCCGACGGCCCACGGCAACACCGGTGCGGCGGCAGGAAAGCACCCGCCCGGCCCAGCGTTCGCGCGCTCAGCGGCGCCGGACGAGGGGGAACGGCAGCGTCTCACGGATCGTCAGACCGGTGAGGAACATGACCAGTCGGTCGACGCCGATGCCGAGTCCGCCGGTGGGCGGCATCGCGTATTCGAGGGCATCGAGGAAGTCCTCGTCGAGTTCCATCGCCTCGGGGTCTCCCCCGGCGGCGAGCAGCGACTGGGCGGTGAGCCGGCGGCGCTGTTCGACGGGGTCGGTCAGCTCGGAGTAGGCGGTGCCGAGTTCGGTGCCGAAGGCGACCAGGTCCCAGCGTTCGGCGAGCCGCGGGTCGGTGCGGTGCTGGCGGGTGAGCGGGGAGACGTCGGTCGGGAAGTCCTTGTAGAAGGTGGGCAACCGGGTCGGTTCCTCCACGAGCCGTTCGTACATCTCCAGTACGACGTCTCCGCGCCCGTCGTCGGCGCCGTACGGCACGCCCGCGCGGTCGCAGAGCCGGTGCAGGCGGGCCAGTTCGGTGTCGGCGTCGATCTCCTCGCCGAGCGCCTCGGAGATCGCGCCGTGGACCGTCTTGACCGGCCACAGCCCCGAGATGTCGTACTCCTCGCCGTCCTTGCGCGCGACGGGCGAACCGAAGGCCGCTGTTGCCGCGCCCTGGATGAGTTCGCGGACGAGGTCGAGCATGACGTCGTAGTCGGCGTACGCCTGGTAGGCCTCCAGCATCGTGAACTCGGGGTTGTGCTTGTAGGAGACGCCCTCGTTGCGGAAGGTGCGGCCCATCTCGAAGACCTTCTCCATGCCGCCGACGCAGAGCCGCTTGAGATACAGCTCGGGGGCGATGCGCAGGTACAGGTCGAGGTCGTAGGCGTTGATGTGGGTGGTGAAGGGGCGGGCGTTGGCGCCGCCGTGGATCTGTTGCAGCATCGGGGTCTCCACCTCCAGGTACCCGCGCTCCAACAGGCCCTGGCGCAGGGCCTGTACGGCGGTGGAGCGGGCGCGGACCACGTCCCGGGCGGCGGGGCTCGCGACGAGGTCGAGGTAGCGCATGCGGACCTTGGCCTCGGGGTCGGTGAGGCCGCGGTGCTTGTCGGGCAGCGGGCGCAGGCACTTGCCGGTGAGCTGCCAGGAGGTGACGAAGACGGTGGGCTCGCCCTTGTCGCTGGTGCCCGCGCGGCCGGTCGCGGTGATGTGGTCACCGATGTCGGTGTCCGTGACGAAGCGGTCGAGGCCGGGGCCCGACTCGGCGCGGGTGAGGGCGAGTTGGTGATCGCCGGACCAGTCGCGCAGGGTGAGGAAGACGATGCCGCCGAGGTCGCGCACGAGCATCACCCGCCCGGCGACGGTGACTTGGTCCCCCGTGCGGACCTCGGCGAGGGTGTGGGTGCGCTGCGGGACGCCGACCGGGTAGGGGTCGATGCCGGCGGCGCGGAGCCGGTCGAGTTTGTGGTGCCGGACGCGGACCTGTTCGGGCAGGCCGCTGTCCGGGCCGTCGGCCTCGTCCTCGCTGTCGAGGCCGAGCGCCGACAGGGGCGGCAGGTCCTCGGTGGTCGCGGGGTGCGGGCCGCTCTTCTGGTGCCCCTTTCCCCAGAGTTGGCGCAGCGACGGTACGGAGACGAAGCCCTCGGCGATGCCGGAGGCGAGGCTGATGCGGGCCAGGGAGGCGGTCTCGCCGTAGCAGATGAAGCGGGGGTACCACTCGGGGTGGTACTTGGCGTTGGAGCGGTAAAGGGCCTCCAGTTGCCACCACTTGGAGAAGAACAGCAGGAGGCGGCGCCACAGGCGGAGCACCGGGCCCGCGCCGATGCGGGCGCCCTCCTCGAAGGCCGAGCGGAACACGGCGAAGTTGAGGGAGATGCGGTGGACGCCCAACTTCGGGGCGGCGGCGCAGAGTTCGGCGACCATGAACTCCATGACGCCGTTGGGGGCGGTGCGGTCGCGGCGCATCAGGTCGAGGGAGACGCCGTCGCTGCCCCAGGGGACGAGGGAGAGCAGGGCGAGCAACTTGCCGTCCTCGCCCAGTGCTTCGACGAGGAGGCAGTCGCCGTCGGCCGGGTCGCCGAGGCGGTCCAGGGCCATGGAGAAGCCGCGTTCGGTCTCGGTGTCGCGCCAGGCGTCGGCACGGTCGACGACCTCCTCCATCTCCGTGTCGGTGAGGGTGGCGTGGCGTCGGATACGGCAGGTGGCACCGGCGCGGCGGACGCGGCTCACGGCCTGCCGGGTGACGCGCATGTCGCGGCCCGCGAGGTCGAAGTCGGCGACGTGCAGGATGGCCTCGTCGCCGAGTTGCAGGGCACCGAGTCCCGCGCGGGCGAAGGCTTTCGCCCCGTCCTCGGAGGCGCCCATCACCGCGGGGGCCCAGCCGTGCCGGCGGGCGAGGTCCAGCCAGGCGGCGATGGCGTGCGGCCAGGCCTCGCGGTCGCCGACCGGGTCGCCGCTGGCCAGGCAGACGCCGGCCTCGACGCGGTAGGTGACGGCGGCCTTTCCGCTGGGCGAGAAGACAACCGCCTTGTCGCGCCGGGTGGCGAAGTAGCCGAGGGAGTCCTGGCCGCCGTAGGCCTTCAGGAGGGCGCGGATGCGGTCCTCCTCGTCGCCGTGCAGGGCCGCTTCGAGGCGTTGGGAGCGGAAGAGGACGGTGGCCGCGTTCAGGAGAGCCAGCGCGCCGAACAGGCCGAGGAGGAAGAACAGGGCGCGCGGCGGGCGGCCGTCGAAGGAGCGGCCGGAGACCAGGCCGCCGCAGACCCGGTCGGCGGCCCAGCCGAGATGCTGGCTCGTGGGCAGGGTGCCGGGGAACAGGGCGACCAGTCCCCAGCCGGCCAGGATCGCGACGGCGAGCCCGACGAGGAGGACGGCGAGGGCCCGTCGTACGGCCGCGCGGCGGGAGGCGGCGTAGAACTGCCTGCGGGCGACGATCAGCAGGACCAGCAGCAGGGCGCACACGATGAGCGACGGGAGGGACTCGGCGTACAGGCCCAGGGCCACGCCCAGGGCGTCGGTCAGGACGAGCAGGCCGAGGTAGACGACGACCAGCCACCAGGCGATCTTCTTGCGGGCGGCGGTCGCGGCGGCGAGCAGGAAGAGGAAGACGGCGTAGGCGAGGTTGGCGCTGACGGGGACGATCAGCAGGTCGAGGAAGCGGACCACCGGGCGCAGTACGCGGCGCAGCGGGGCGATGAAGGCGAGCAGGACACAGAGCAGGCCGAGGGCGCCGAAGAAGGTCGCGAAGCCCTCGGGCACCCGGCTGAGGAACCCGTTGCCGGGCGGCCGTATCGGACCCTTGGTGTCCTTGGGTCTGGCAACCTCCACCGTGGCAGTCATGGTTCCGACTGTAGGAACAGGGCGGGCGGCGCGCCCGTCGAGCGCTACCGGGCGGGGTCCGGGACCTGCGGGTTCCGATAACCTCACGGCCGTGACGGAACAGCACTCAACTCAGTTCGAGCGGGGCACTGACGGGCCCAAGGTGATCGTGGCGGGGGTGGACGGCTCCGACTCCTCGCTCCGAGCCGCGTCCTACGCCGCGGGCCTGGCCAGGCGCCAGGGCGCGCTGCTAGCTCTCGTGTACGTGCAGCCGGTGCTGGCGGCGGGCGCGGCCATGGGGGCACCGGTCGCCGACACGACGGACGAGATCGCCGAGAACCTCGTCGCCCAGATCCGCCACGAGACCGAGCGCGTGAAGGGGATATTCGACATCCGCTGGGAGTTCCACACGTTCCGCGGCGACCCCTACGGCGGCCTGGTCAAGGCGGCCGACGAACTCAAGGCCGACGCGGTCATCGTGGGCGCCTCGGAGCAGGCGGGGCACCGGATCATCGGGTCGGTGGCGGTGCGGTTGGTGAAGGCGGGGCGGTGGCCGGTGACGGTGGTCCCGTAGTCCCGTAGTGCTGTAATCCCGTAGTCCCGTAGTGCTGTAGACCTACGTCTCCGGACGGTGTTCAGGTGGCTTCTGGCGTCCGACGATGTTCGGGTGACAGCTCCCCCTTTCGATGTGGACGCTTTCCTCCGCCGCCCGCTCACGGCCCGCCTCGCGACGAACGGCCCGACCGTGCGCCCCGTCTGGTTCCTTTGGGAGGACGGGGCGTTCTGGGTTCTGACGGGGCCGTGGGCCCGGCTGGTCGACCATGTCCGGGCCGATCCGGCGATCGCCCTGGTCGTGGACGAGTGCGACCTGGCGACGGGGCTGGTCCGGCAGGTGATCGCGCGAGGGCGGGCCGAGATCCTGCCCTTCGATGTCGAGCGCGGCCGGCGGAAACTCGTGCGCTATCTGGGCACGGACGAAGCGCTGTGGGACGAGCGGTTCGTGCGCTACCTGTACGCCGACCCGGCGACGCACGGCACCGTGTGGTTGCGGTTGGAGCCGGTCTCGTTGAAGGCCGCGGACCTGAGTTTCGTCACAGGGAGCGGAGAAAGTCCGTGAGGATCTCGTTGAAGCGGTCGGGCTTCTCCATGTTCGGGTAGTGGCCGGCGCCTTCGATGGTCGTGGAGCGGCCGTTCGGGACCGTGTCGGCGAAGCGCTGCGCCATGGCGATGCTGTCCGGCCAGTCGACGGCGCCATGGATCGCCAGGACCGGGACGTCCAGCTTCGGGACGCGGGACCACGGGTCTGCCAGCGGGACGTACCAGTCCTTCTCGCCCGGGGTGTGCTTGGAGATCGTGTGAGCGGTGAGTTCGCGCAGGCGGCGGATGACCGACGGGGCGACCTGGTCCGGCGTGCGGTGCGGGCCTGCCACGCCCCGCGTGAACTGGTCGAGCCAGCCCGCGATGTCGCCGGCGGCGAGCAACTGCCCGGCGCGGGCCGTGTGTTCCAGCAGCTCGGGGTCCTTGTACGCGAACACGCTGGTCCCGCCGCCGCTGACGACGATCGCGCGGACCAGTTCGGGATGCTCCAGCGCGGTGTCGGTCGCGACGGCGGCGCCCATGGAGAGGCCGACCAGGACCGCGGGGCCGAGGTCGAGGTGGCGCAGGAGACCCGCGAGGTCGTCGGCCCAGCGGAACGGTTTGCTCGCGTTGGCCGAGAAGCCGTGGCCGCGGATGTCGGGGGCGATGACGCGGAAGTCGGCGGCCAGGGAGGGTAGTTGGGCGTCGAAGACGCGGTGGTCGGCGAAGCCGGAGTGGAGGAGGACCACGGGGTCGCCGGTGCCCATGTCGCGGTAGGCCAGGTCCTCGTCGGCAGATGCGAAGAAGCTCAGTTCCGAAGCAAGTTCCGAGGCAGCTGTCATGACAACCAAGGTGTCATCTTGGGACTGGGTTTGGCAACCCAGGTGTCATGATGTGTTCGTGAACGACTCCCCTCCCCCGACTCCCCCGACTCCCCCGACTCCCCCGACTCCCGCGCCCCTCCCCCCCGACGAACTCGGCCATCGCCTCACCGAGGTGTTCGACCTCGTCGGCCCGCTCTACCGGCGCGCCCTGCGCAAGGTCGAGCAGGGCGAACCGGTCGAGGGGGTCTCCGTCGGCGTACGCGCCGTACTGGACCTGCTGCGACAGCACGGGCCCATGACGGTGCCCCAGATGGGCCGGACCCAGGCCCTGAGCCGGCAGTTCGTGCAGCGCATGGTCAACGAGGCGTCGGTCCACGGCTGGGTGGAGGCCATACCCAACCCCGCCCACCAGAGGTCCTCCCTGATCCGGCTCACGGAGGAGGGCCGCGCCGTCATCACGTCCGTCCTCGGCCGCGAGCACCACCTGAACCGCCAGGTCGGCGGCGATCTGACCGACGCCGAGGTCAGCGCGTGCGTGCGGGTGCTCACCGAGATCCTCAGGACCTTCGACCACGTGGACGTGGACTGACCGTCCGCTACTTCCCCATCACCAGCCCGTCCTTCGCCGCGCCCCGGCTCAGCACCGCCTCACGGATACGGTCGCGGTCGCCGGTCAGGTCGGCGCCCTGCCCGATCGCCTGGCCGACGTCCACGACCCGACCCGCGTCGATGTCGAACAGGTGCGGGATGAACTCCGCCTTGGCCACCTCCCAGCGCCCGCCGGGCCGGGCGGGCGGTACGAAGGTGAAGCGGCCGACGGTGCTCAGGTTGCCGCCGGGGTCCTGGGTGCCCGCGTTGTCGTACATCGCGCCGGTGATCTGGTCGCCGAGCCCGTAGACCACCCAGGTGCCGTTGACCTTCTCGTACGGCTGCGGGGTGTGGGCGTCGGTGCCGAGGATCAGGTCGATGTCCGGGCGGCCGTCGGTGCGGGCGGCGGTGAGTTCACCGGCCAGCGCCACCTGTTGCGGGTCGGGCGCGGCCTGGCCCGTCGTGCCCCAGCGCAGGGAGACGACGACCACGTCGGCGCCCGCGCGCCGGGCGGCCCGGGCGTCGGCGAGGACGCGGGCGGGGTCGAGGAGGTTGACGGCCCAGGGCTCGGCCGGCGGGAGCGGGACGCCGTTCGTGTCGGCGGTGTAGTCGAGGTGGGCGACCTTCGCGGGCCCGGCGCGCAGCAGGGTGACCGTGCGCGCCTCGGCGTCGGTGCGCGCCGTTCCCGTGTGCCGTACGCCGGCGCGGTCGAGGGTGTCGAGGGTGCGCTGGATGCCGACGGTGCCCTCGTCGAGGCTGTGGCCGGACGCCGTGGAGCAGCTGTCGTAGCCGGTCGCGGCGAGGCCCTGGGCCTCCTCGGGCGGGGCGGCGAGGGGGACGGCGCCGGTGGAGTCGCCGTAGACGGTCTCGATGTGACACAGCGCCAGATCGGCGTGCGAGACGAGGGGTCGGACGGCGGCGAGCATCGGGCGGAAGTCGTAGCCGGTGCCGCCGGCGTCGAAGCGGGCGCGGTCGAGGACGGAGCTGTGCGGGAGGATGCCACCGGCGGCGACGAGGGTGAAGCCGTGGGCGGCGGGGGGCGCCGGGCGGCCGGATGCCTTCGAGGTGTGGTGCTGGGCCTGGCAGGCGGCGGCCGCGGTGAGAAGGCCGGCCACGGCGACGGCCACCTGTTGTCTGCGTGCGATCATCAATTCACCCCACTGTGGTCATATTTACCCACCAATAGGTATGAACTTCACCGCCCCCGCAAACGACTTCCGGCCTCTGATGACCCGTCCGGTGTGCGCGTGCGGCGGATCGCCGGGCGGCGTGAACCGTTCGTCGCACCGTTCGTCGACGCGATCGACCGTCCGCCGCAAGCCCCTCGTGCGCCCCCTGTCCCCGGGCGGCCCCCTGCGATGCCATACGGCCATGACGGCCGGACCCACGCTCAGAGACGGAACGACCGCCGAGCACGAGCTCGCCGCACTGCAGCGCGAGCACGGCAGGCCGCTCTTCGCGCTGCTGCTCCGGCTCTGCGACGGCGACCGCCAGCGCGCCGAGGATCTCGTCCAGGAGACCCTCGTACGGGCCTGGCAGCACCCCGAGGCGCTGCGCGCCGACGCCTTCGAGTCCGTACGGCCCTGGCTGCTGACGGTGGGCCGGCGGCTCGCCATCGACGCGCGCCGGGCCCGGCAGGCGCGACCGCCCGAGGTCGGGGACGCGGTGCTGGAGAACGCACGCGTATGCGCCGATCACGCGGAACGGTCGGCGGCGACGCTCGATGTGCGGGAGGCTGTGAAGACACTCACTCCGGAGCACCGTGAAGTCCTGGTGCTCGTGTACTTCCAAGGGGCGAGTGTGGCGGAAGCCGCGGCGACCCTCGGAATTCCGCCCGGTACGGTGAAGTCCCGCGCGTACTACGCGCTGCGCGCCCTGCGCCGGGTGCTTCCGGGTTATGCGGCCGACCTGCGATGAAACCAATCCATTGGTCAAACCTCCGTAAAGCGCCTTGCTCAGAAGCCGGTTGAGTAATCGGCTGTCCTCATCCGTGTTCCGGACTGGGGGGCTCGGGGTTCCTGACGGAACCCCGAGCCGGGCGACGCGCACGCACCGGAGGAAGGCAGGAAGGGATGCTGCACAGAGGTCAAGAGAGCACGGACGGCACCGGTGGCGGTGAGCTCACCGTCCCCATGGCGTGGCTGTACGCCGAGTACATCGCCGACGAGTTGCTGCGGACCGGCGACCTGATGCCGCCGACGTCCTTCGAGTTCCGTGCGGGACGGGACGCGCTGGCGCTGACCATCTTTCTCTCCGACACGGACGGCGAATTGTCCGGTATCCGAGTGGTGACCCAGTTGGAGACCTGGCTTTCGCTCACGGCGTACGACCAGCCGTGGCAGGACTGGGTCGGGGAACGTATGTCCAAGTTGACGGCCGAGGCCGCCGAATCCGGCGCCGACGCCCCGGACCTGGCGCTCGCGGAGGCCGCCTGGCGCTGGCTGGAGGAGACCGAGCTGCTCGCGCCGGACCTGGACGCGGTACCGGGTCCGGGAGGCGGTTCGGTGACCGGTGAGGACGACGGACCCAAGGTCTGGACGCCCGCCTGGCAGCTGGGACTGCCGCTCGGCCATCTCGCCATCCATCTTTTTTGAAACGGGACCAATCCATGCGCCCACCCGCTCCGAACTGTTGGTTGCGATTCTGTGTGTGCCTTGAGTGATTCGGCTTGCTGGTGCGTACCGATGGGAGCAACGAGTAACCCCACCCGCACCTAACGGCACGAGGATTCGGCATGAGGTCCCTGGAAAGGCATCGCGACGTCGGCGCGTACGCGCTCGGCGTGCTGGACGAGGCGGACGCCTTCCGCTTCGAGGATCACCTCATGGAGTGCACCAGTTGCGCGGCTCATGTGACCGAATTCGGTCCCGCCTCACGGCAGATGATGCTGTACCGGCGTGCGACGCCGCGCTCTGTGCACCCCATGGCACAACCCGGTCCGCGGATGCTGGACCGGTTGCTCGGCGAGGTGGCCTCGCGGCACCGGGCCGGACGGCGGCGGTTTCTGTACGCGGTGGCGGCCTCGGTGGTGTTCGCCGTGGGCGGCCCTGCGGTGGCGACCTTCGCCGCGCACGGCGACAGTGCCGTACAACTCACCGCGACCGACGCCAAGTCGGGCGTGTGGGCGCAGGTCACGGCCGCGAACGAGAACTACGGCAGTGATGTGTCCCTGAAGATCAAGGACGGTGCGGGCCCCCGGTCCTGTCGTCTGGTGGTCGTCGGCCGCGACGGTTCCGAGCAGACCGTGACCAGTTGGATGGTGCCCGAGCACGACGCGACGATGATCACGATGGAGGGTGGCGCGGCGATGCACCCCACCGAGATCGACCACTACGACGTGCGGACGGCCGACGGACAGCAGTTGGTACGGCTCACCTCGCACTGAGGTCACCTCGCACTGAAGTCCCGGCCCGCGAGGGCCAGTTGCCGCAGGGCCCGTGCGGAGGGGGTCCCCGGGTCCGCGGTGACGAAGACGACCTGCTGGTCGTCGTGCGGGACGGTGAGCACGTCGCAGTTCACCCGCAGCCGGCCCGCATCCGGGTGGGTGAGGGTCTTGGTGCGGTGCCCGGGGGCGTGCACCGGGTCCGTCTCCCAGATCTGCCCGAACTCCTCGCTGCCGGCGCGCAGTTCGGCCAGCAGGCGGGCGAGTCCCGGGTCGTGCGGGTAGCGGTCGGCGGCGCGGCGCAGCCGGGCGACGAGGACGTACCCGAACTCCTCGGCGCTCGAACTCTCCATCGGGCGCCCGAGGAAGCGGCGACGGGCAAGGTTCGGCCGCGCGCCGAAATCGCCGCCGCCGAACAAGGCACCCGCCAGCGGGTTCCAGGCGATGACGTCGTAGGTGGCGTCGGTGACGACGGCCGCCGTGTCGGGGATGCGCTCCAACAGGGCCGCCACATGCGGGCGGACGGTCCGCACCGGCGCGGCGAGAGGCGTCACCTGCGTCCCCGCCAGCCGGAACAGATGGGTCCTCTCGGCCGGGGTCAGCCGGAACACTCCGGTGAGGGCGTCCAGGATGCGGGGCGACGGACGCGGACCGCGGGCCTGTTCCAGCCGGGCGTAGTAGTCGACGGACATGTGGGCCAGCTCGGCGACCTCCTCCCGGCGCAGCCCGCGCGTCCGCCGGGACGGTTCACCGGGCAGCCCCACATCGGCGGGCACCAGCAACTCCCGCCGCCCGCGCAGAAATCGGGCCAGTTCGTGCCTGTCGGTCACGGTGCCTCCCTCCGGCTGCCAGGGATCGGTTGTCCCTGGTTCGTCGGCGGCGACTGCGGAATCGTCGTCCCCATGAACGATTCCACAGCACTGGTCACCGGCGCGAACAAGGGCATCGGCAAGGAGATCGCCCGCCTGCTCGTCGCCGAGGGATTCACGGTCTACGTCGGCTCACGCGACGCGGGCCGGGGAGAGCGGGCCGTCGCGGAACTGGGCGGCGGCGCAAGGCTGTTGGTCCTCGACGTCACCGACTCCGACAGCATCGCGGCGGCGGCACAACAGGTGGACGCTCTGGACGTCCTGGTCAACAACGCCGGAGTCATGGTCGGCGGGGAGTCTCCGCCGAAGGCGGACCTCGACGACTTCCGCCGCACCTACGAGACGAACGTCTTCGGAGTCCTGGCGGTCACCAACGCGTTCCTCCCGGCCCTGCGCCGCTCCCCGCGTCCCCGCATCGTGAACGTCTCCAGCGGCACCGGCTCCCTGACCTGGAGCGCCGACCCGGACCGGGAGTTCGCCGCCCACGCCGGGGCGGGCGCCGCGTACCGCTCGTCGAAGTCGGCGCTCAACGCCCTGACCCTCTTCTACGCCCAGTCCCTCGCGGCCGAGGGCTTCAAGGTGAACGCCCTCGCTCCCGGCCTACGGGCGACGGACCTCAACGAACGGGCCGCCGCGAGCGACGGGGATCCGGCGGAGGCGGCACGGGGTGCGGTGGATCTGGCGTTGCTGCCGGACGACGGGCCCACGGGGCGGTTCGTGTCGTGGGACGGGACGGGGGTGCCCTGGTAGTTGGCGGGACGCAACGGGCGCGCCCTGGTGGCTACTTGAGGAGCCGCGACAGTCTGCGGTCCGCCAGTGGCTTGCCGCCCGTCTGGCAGGTCGGGCAGTACTGGAGGGAGGAGTCGCTGAAGGAGACCTCGCGGATGGTGTCGCCGCAGACCGGGCAGGGCCGGCCGGTGCGGCCGTGGACGCGTAGGCCGCTCTTCTTCTCCGCCTTCAGGCGGCCTGCGGCCACGCCCCGGGAGCGCTCGATGGCGTCCATGAGCGTGGTGCGCAGGGCCGTGTAGAGCGTGTGGGTCTCGGTGGGAGTCAGGGACGACGCGAGCTTGAACGGGGACATCTTCGCCGCGTGCAGGATCTCGTCGCTGTACGCGTTGCCCACCCCGGCGATCAGGGTCTGGTCGCGCAGCGCGCCCTTGAGCCGGCGGCGTTCGTCCTTCAGGAGGGCGGTGAAGGCCTGCTCGTCGAAGTCGTCGGCGAGCGGGTCGGGGCCGAGGCGGGCGACGCCCGGGACCTCCTGCGGGTCGGCGACGACGTACACCGCCAGGCGTTTCTGCGTGCCCGCCTCCGTGAGGTCGAAGCCCTCGCCCGTCTCCAGGGCCACGCGAAGCGCGAGGGGGCCCTTGCCGGGGCGGGGCGGGCCGTCCGGGAGGCGGTCCTTCCAGTGCAGCCAGCCCGCGCGGGCCAGGTGGGTCACGAAGTGCGGGCCGCCGTCCGTCTCGACGTCCAGGAACTTGCCGTGGCGGTGCACGGCCACCACCTCGTGTCCCTCCAGCGCGGTGAGCGGAGGGTCGTACGTCTTCAGGACGCTGATGGCGACGGGCAGTACCCGTACGATCTCGTGGCCGACGAGGTGTTCGGTCAGGAAGTCCTTCAGCGCTTCGACCTCGGGAAGTTCCGGCATACGTCCAGGGTGCCATCAGAGGTCCGTGAGGTCAGCTCAGGTGCGGTCCGGGACCAGGAACTCGCACCACACGCACTTGCCGCTGCCGCGCGCCTCCACGCCCCACACGTCCGTGAGCAGGTCGACGAGGAGCAGGCCGCGCCCCGAGACACCGTCCTCGCCCGCCTCACGGCGGCGCGGCAGGGCGCTGGAGGAGTCCTCGACCTCCACGCGCAGGCGACGGTCGGGGCCGTTGAGGACCCTGAGGGTGACGATCGCGGAGCCCTCGGTGTGCATCAGCGCGTTGGTGATCAGCTCGTCGGCGACCAGTTCGACCTCGTCGGAGCGTTCACCGGCGCCCCAGGCGCGGGTCGCGGCCCGGATCATGTGCCGCGCCTCGGTGAGAGCCTCGGAGTCGCCGGGGGCCACGTGCTGCTGGAGCCGCCCGCCGGACTGTGGGGCGTCGAGGCCGCGCCGGCGCAGCAGGAGCAGCGCCACGTCGTCCTCGCCGCCGCGTTCCTCGGCCACGTCGATCAGCAGGTCGGCGAGGTCGCGTACGTCGTCGGGGCCGGAGGCGATGAGCGCGGCGAGGGTCTGCATGCCTTCGTCGAGGTCGGCCCCGGGCTGTTCGACGAGGCCGTCGGTGCACAGCAACAGGGTCTGACCGGGGTCGAGTTCGACGGTGGAGACGGGGTATTCGAGCCGCCCGAACTCCGCGGACAGACCCAGCGGCAGCCCGCCCGCGACGGTCATCCGGCGGCAGGTCCCGTCCAACTGCCGCACCAGCGGGTCGATATGACCGGCCCGGACCACCTGGACCACTCCGGTCGACAGGTCGGCCTCGGCGTAGAGGCAGGTGGCGAAGCGGTCGGTGTCGAGTTCGTGGAGGAAGACGGAGGCGCGGGCCATCACCGTGGCCGGGGTGTGTCCCTCGGCGGCGTACGCCTTGAGGACGATGCGCAGTTGACCCATGACGGCGGCGGCGTGCGTGTCGTGGCCCTGGACGTCGCCGATGACCGCGCCGACCCGCCCGCCCGGCAGCGGGATCAGGTCGTACCAGTCGCCGCCGATGTCCCGCCCGAGCTTCGCGGACCGGTAGCGGACGGCGACGTCGGCGCCCGGGACGCTGGGGATCGCGCGCGGCAGCATCGCCTGCTGGAGCCCCTGCGCGAGGTCCTTCTCCTGCTCGTAGAACATCGCGCGCTGCAGGCTCTGCGCGATGCTGCTGCCCAGCGCGACGAGCACGTTGCGCTCGTCCGCCGTGAAACCGCTCCGGTCGTTGTAGAGCAGCCCCATCGCGCCGATCGGCCGTGCCTGGGCGATCAGCGGGAGATAGGCGGCCGCGGTGATGTTCAGCTCGGTGATGTGCGGCCACAGGAGCGGGTACCGCTCGGCGAACTCCTCGGGGGACTCGATGAACGCCGGGGCGAGGGTCCGTACGACCTCCCCCATCGGGTACTGCTCGTCGATCCGGGTGACCTCCGTGCCGGGCACGAAGCTGCCCTCCGGCCCTTCCGCGACCAGGCGGATACGGCCGGCCTCGACCAGGCCCATGACCAGGCTGGTCGCGCCGAGGTGGACGAGACCGTGAGTGTCCTTGAGGACGTCGATGACGTCCTGGACGGTACGGGCGTGCGCGAGGGCAGCGGTGGTGAGCTGCACGATGTTGGTCTGCCGGCGCAGCGCCGCGTCCTGGGCGGCCTGTTCACGGCGGGCCGCGCTCTCGGCGAGCTCCTGGGTGGCGTCCCGGACGATGCCGATGATCCGGCGCGGGCGGCCGGTGTCGTCGCGCCGGATGTAGCCCTGGGTGTGGGTCCAGCGCAGGGTGCCGTCACGCAGCCGCATCCGGAAGTAGGCGCCGTAGTTCTCGCTGCCGTCCTTCATGGCCTGGGAGACGATGCCGTCGAGCCGGTAGCCCTCCGGCGGCGGTACCCGGACCGCGAGGCTCTCGGGGTGTCCGTCGTATTCGTCGGGGCGCAGGTCGAAGACCTCGTGGGCCTGGGCGTCCATGTGGAACAGGCCGTTGTCCAGGTCCCAGTCGAAGCTGCCCATGCGGTTGAGCGCCAGGATCGGGTCCGGGTGGGCGGGCCAGTCGTCCGGGACTGACAGGGCGCTCGCTCCCCGATCAACCATGCGGCCCACCTTGCCAGGATTTGCCCGATTATTCGACTTCTCCGAGCGCTACGACGGCTCCGGATGCGGCCGGCTGTCACTGCGGGTAGGGCTGGCTGTCGCTGCGGGTACGGCTGGCTGTCGCTGCGGGTACGGCTGGCTGCCAATGCGGGTACGCCGGCTGTCGCCGCGTGCGCCATCAGCTGTCGAACACGCTCGTGGGGCTGTCGAAAATGCTGCCGGTGGTGGTGTCGTCGGGGATCAGCCCGCCGCCGTCGGGCAGGTCAGGGGTCTCGGGGACCGTCGGCGGACCGATCTCGTCCGGGGAGCCCTGGTCCTGGGACGGATCCGGTACGAGCGACTCGGCGCTCGGGGTGGTGCCGCGCGGCGACGGTGTGAGCGTGGTGCCGGGTGGGCTGGTCGTCGGGGTGGCCGTGACGGTGGCGGCGGGGCAGTCCGTGGCACCCGGGGACGGGACCTGGGCCGCCGGGTCGCGGGTCGCGCCGGGGGTCACGGTGACGGTCGGGGTGACGCAGTCGGTGGCCGACTTCTCCGGGGCGACGCTCTGACCGTCGCTCGGGGAAGCGCTCGGCGTGGGGCTTGTACCGCTGCCGGTCGAGGGGCTCGTGTCGCCGGGTGAGGCGCTGGACCCGCTGTCGTGCGGTCGCGGCGACGGACCCGTACGGGACGGTGTCAGGGTCGGGGTCGGCGTTGGCGTCATGTGCGGCGGCCGGGGTACGACGTGGTCGTGGTGGGGCCCGCGATGGCCGAGGGGCCGTTCGATCCACGTGTTGTCGACGATGTTGACGATCGTGATGTTGGTGATCACCTGGGGCGCCGGCGTCACCACGACCACCTCGGCGGGCCGGAACCCGGACCAGGGCCTCCCGCTGTTGCCTGCGGCGCCCCCGCTCGCCGCACCCGCCTTGAGCGGGTTGCCGCAGGCGCAGCGGACCCGGGGCACGCCC
>Ga0307517_10005393_pt1 | contig 19304 bp, 9 predicted proteins | sample 23_EM_MG_FD_194515 | JGI IMG/M metagenome (GOLD analysis project Ga0307517, IMG submission 194515) | Populus trichocarpa ectomycorrhiza microbial communities from riparian zone in the Pacific Northwest, United States - 23_EM | ecosystem: Host-associated > Plants > Roots > Unclassified | place... | reverse complement strand
AATAAAATTAGTAGTAGCAGATGTGGTTTTTATTAATGTTTTTTACATTAAAATTGTTTCATGTTCTTCCATATTCACCTTTTTCTTTCGTTTATTAATATTATTTCTTATAGATGGATATGCCAATTTGATTTCTACTTTCTATCTGTTTACTGTAAAACTAGCTTTTTATTTGTAATACACGTGTATAAATATTTTACCTCCATTTCTTGGTTTTAATTGACATAGACTTGATGAAAAAAAAAAAAAGATTGCAGGGGTAAATGTAAGACAAAATAAAAATACAGACCACATTAGGAAATCTCAAAGAGTTCAAGTACCAAATATATTGTCACTAATCGGACAAAGGTGAAGAAACGTCGAAGATATCACAACATAGACGGTTATGCCCCTGGTATTCATGTTGCCCTAGACCCTTCGATATGAAAGGCCGAGATGTCATAGCTCGAAATCCAACGGCTTAAAAGCCTCATTCAGCCCTTTATATTTATCTCAACCAGCCACCTCGCCATCTCCTTTCTTTCTCGTGCTCTCTGAGGTTTTTCGTCTAGGGTTTCGTATTCCTGCAAAAGAGAAGCTCGTTTCAAGGATCAAAATGGTGTGTCTCTCTGTAATAATTTCGCTCTTTCTTTGCCATGATCTGCTTTGTCTTTTAACTGATCTGTTTTTTGACTGTTGTTAATGAAAGGTTCTCCAAAACGATATCGATTTGCTTAACCCACCAGCAGAGCTTGAGAAGAGGAAGCACAAGCTCAAGCGTCTTGTTCAGTCCCCCAATTCCTTTTTCATGGTAATTATAAATAATTTTTTCTTCTGTTTATTTTTTTCTGATTATATCGTTAGTTTATGATAATATTTTCATGTAAAAACTTGCAGGATGTGAAGTGCCAGGGTTGCTTCAACATGTAAGTCCTGTCATGACCTTTGTTTATTTTTTCTTGATAATTTTTTTCATAATAACAAGATTTAAGCTTTTATCTGTTTGGATTGAAATATTTTTCTTGGTGAATTTTTCATAATAACAAGATTTAAGCTTGTATCTGTTTGGATTGAAAATGGGTAGTATTTGTTTTTTATTTATTTAAATGAATACGTATATGTGCAGAACAACAGTGTTTAGCCACTCCCAAACAGTTGTGGTGTGTGGGAACTGCCAGACAGTGTTGTGCCAACCAACTGGGGGTCGTGCCAAGCTTACAGAGGGATGCTCGTTCAGGAAGAAGAGCGAGTGAAGACAATGATAATTTACTGCCTCTTTATTTCTTCCTGCCCTGTTCGGTAAAATTTTTGGAGTTGTTTCTCAGGCATGATGATGATGAATTGAAAACAGGGGTTTTGATTTTGATGTTTAATCGTCTTAGGTCCTCTATGACTATATGATTTTGGATTTGATGCACTGAGAAATGTTCTCAATATCAATTTAGGTCTATTATTTAGATTTTGAATGATGTTGCTGCCTTTCATTATGTTTCTGTTGATTATGGTCTATGCCTTTTTTGAGGCTTCATGTTTCTACATAATGCTGCATTATGCTTGTCAAGCTTTTATCTTATAATTTATGGAAATTGGTTGATGGTACATTAGGAATGTTATTTAATTTTCCCCTACTATGCTAGCAATAGCTAGGCACATAGTTTTTTCTGCCACCAGCTTTGATGAGAGCAATGGAGTTCATAATGATCTTGTCCGAGTATTTCTTGATTTTGGAGAATGGGTTTTGAGTTTTATGAATAATGATAGTCAAAGCACCTAGACAAAACGACTATGTACTGTCTTCTATTCCAGCCATTAGAAAGTGTTTTGATTTCTCTAGTTGTCATGCTTTTTTATGACATCTTTTGCATTTTGAATGGATTTCCCATTTTTGGGTGAAGCGAATTTCCTGCCATCGGTAAGGTGTTATACTGGACTTGTGTTTAGCTTTGAGAATGCTTGTATTGATTTGAGATTACTAGGTGATTGCGGTAGCTTGGTAATTTAGGCAAGGAAGAATTGACATGGCATACACATCAATCACACATCCTCATTCTTATAAAATCCACTTGCATATTTAAAAGTTTGACACCATCATTGATTACTTACATTTCTAAGTCTTAGTCTGAAAACATAGTAAACATTGCTGTTATATGTTTGATTTTGGTACAATGTTCTATTGTATTGAAATGGCTTCCACGCGATTTCACGCGATGTTTTGTAGCTGGTAAATTTGTACGGTTATGGGTTAAATTTACTGTGAAGGAGACAACGCTTTAAAATAGGCCTTTGTTTTGTAATGCTTACATGGATCTATGTCTTTTTTAGCAAAATAACAGTTTGGTAAGTTTGGTTCACGTCGAAGAAAAAAAGAGACTTGAAGGTACATGGAAGTTACGTTTATGATATCATCGGGTCTACTAGAAGGATTTTAATTAGCAAATTAAACTATAACAAAGATGTCATTAATGGTGACTGGAGTGGGCTCGCCTCAACTATATCAAAGAGGCCATCAGCGCTTGCGTTTCGCTTCTTGCCAATGGATCTCCCAACTATTTTGGAACTCAAACTGAGCCATGTTCTGTAATGGATTCCTGTTTTTCATCTTGGTAGGAACCTTGAGGGCTTTTGTACTCTATGAATTTGAAGTGTGACTGACCTTATGAAAGTGGTAGAAGTATAAAGATCAATGTAAATTGTTCAAAAAATTGACACAACTATGATTCGAAGCATGAAATATTCTTATGAAAAGATGAGTGGATGTCATCTTGAACAATTCGTAGCTGACTGCTCAGGGTTCTGTAGCCATGATTTTGAACAATAGCCTTAATTATATTTTAAAAAAACATTTTAAGTATTCTATCCAGTTATTTGTAGCCATCATTCAGGTCTAAACTGTCTGATTCTTGAATTTTATATAAAATTAAAATTAATCATTGATTTATAAAACAATGTTTGCGCCGATGCTTCCCGAATGCAATCCTTAATGCTGCGGGCTTTGTGCAACTTCTTCTGACTGAGAATGCGATTATCTCGTGCTTGTAAATGCGAGTATTATCGCTCTTTATGGCCATGGTTCCCTGGCGATGAATCAAAAGGACAGAAATAAAAGGTAGAAACTTTACACTGATCCCAGCCTCTACTTGATTCTTTTTTCCCTTCTGATCTGAAGATGCAATATTAGACCTTAACTTAGCACGTTTAACATTTCCGATTTGACTGAAAAATGAGCAGTTAAAATAAGATTAACACGAGTCCTTTGGGTTGGATTGTACCGCACTTTTGCGCTGTAAATCCTATTTCAAAAGATATAACCGCACAGGAGTTTCACCATATGGCAGCAATAATTTTCGAAACAATCATTTTTGCAGAAAGCCAAAGTGCCAATATTGTAACACTATTGGTCACACGTACATGTCCAAAGCTACAATCCATGACTACAAATTATGCTGATAAGATGCTTGTTAAGGGACTTAAATGGCTAATTAACTCTGGGGCATCACATAACATCACTTCTGATCTCTTGAACCTTTCTATTTACTCTGAATATGATGATATTGATGCCGTGTATATAACACAATTAAAAAATACAAAGCTCGTCTTGTTACAAAAGAATTTCACTAATGATCTTAACTACACAGAAACATTTTCACATGTTATTAAACTAGCAATAATACAGACTGTTATATCACTTACCATTACTCATAATTAATCTCCGTGTCAACTAGACATGAATAATGCATTTCTTTATGGTAAGCTCACTGAAGCTGTTTATATGAAGCAACCAACAAAATTTATTGACACAGATCATCCATCTCATATTTGTTAACTCAGACAGTCTCTTTATGGTCTTAAACAGACTCGTTGTGCCTGGTATCAAACTCTTAGTCATGGTTTGACTTCATTGGGCTTTCAACAATCTTAAGTAGATCCTTCTTTATTCCTTTATCATAATACAAATCATATTGCATGCTACTTGGTTCATGTAGATGATTTAATCATTATAGAAAACTTTAATCTTTTTATTGTCAGGTTCATTTCTTTATTAAGCTAACAATTTAATCTAAAGGATCTTGAGAGTTTGCATATTTTTCTAGGAGTTGAGGTGGTTCATACTATGTCATAATTTTTTTTATAAGTCATCATTAGTACATTCACGACATATTATCACTATATAACTTGGAAAGAGCTAAATTAGTCCACACATCTCTTTCCATAACATAGGCACTTAGCTTACATGATGGAACTACTGCTGCTGATCCCACATTGTATATAAGTGTTCTTGGTGTCTTACAATATTTGTTACTAACTCAACCATACATTTGTCTTAGTTTATGCATAAGCCCTCTCACACTCATTGACCTAAAATCAATAGACTACTTCACTATCTCGAAGGGACTTTTTATTGTGGCTTCATCATTGATGTGTTTCATTAATGATTGTTATTGCATATTTTAATGCTGAATGGGCTTGAAATATGGATGGCAAAACCTCCACAATGCTTACATGGTCTTTTTAAGGTTTAACCTAATATCCCGAAGCACAAGAAAGCAACATGTTGTTTCTCATTCTTCAACTGAAGCAGAGTATCATGCTTTAGCTACCACATCTTTTGAGATTGGGTGGTTATCTTTTTTTTAAGGAACTTCATATTCCCATTGAACAATTGCCTCTCATTTTATGTGATAACATTGGAGCAAATCAGTTGAGTCTCAATCCATTTCATCATTATCAGTTGAAACTTATTGCCATTGATTTATATTTTGTTGCAAAAGGGCTACCGGATGTTCATCATGTTTCATCACATGATCAAATGGCTAATTTAATGACAAAATCTCACCCTCGATCTCATTTTAAAGCATTTAGATTCAAGATTGGCATTATTGATGGTGAGTCAATCTTGCGAGGACATGTTAAGGATTCTAGTTGTAATGTTCAAAGAAACAGGAAAATATTGGCTATAACATAAACTATATGAAGATATTTAAGTAATCAATAGAGGATTCATCACTCTAGGTGGATTAGAAAAAATATTCCATTTGTTCTCAAATAATATTGATTGTAAAATCCTTAGCCAAAGTATAATGAAATTTAAAAAGAGTTTCAAATCTTATTCAAAGAATTAAGGGCTATAATGCTTAGAACTAAAATGATTTAACAACGCAGACATATTCTATGTTAAAATATCTAAATCGAAACATTCTTGATGAAGGGATAACAATTACACTGAGAAACAAACTAGTCACTGAAAGGTTAAGTCAAACCACTTATGACTTTTCTAATATTTTGAGGATCATGACAAGTTGCTAAACATTGTATTTGATCTTCAAATACAAATCAATTAATTTTTGAATTGTTAATAAATTAAATTGTTTACTTTATTTAATCTTATTTTATTTAGAATTATGATTTACATCCTGGACAACTTATTAGGGAATCTAATGGGCCATACATATAAGAATTTTTGTTAAAAATTAAAATGGAATGATTAATCAAAGTGTGACTTGATTATAAATAAGTTTTATAAATTGAAGACCTAAATGTAATTAATACATGTATTACAATTCTAGACATAGAAAAATCAAGTAAGGATTTGGTTAAAAAAATTTCTAAAATTATTTTAAAATAATATATATGATATTATTTAAGGGGAAAATTAGTATTTTGATATTAATAGGGTTTTTAAGTTTTCTTATAAATAAAATATTATGATTCTTATTTTTTTTTATAAGAAAAAAAATAAAATACAATACAAAAACACCTAAAACACAAAAAAAAAAAAAAATTTAACATAACAAACCTTCTCTTTTATTTGCAGTATCGGCAGACAATATAATTTGCCAACAATCCTTAACGAGAAAGATGATTCCATAAAATAATTTTAATCCTTTTGTTTTCTATGACCGGGTAAATGAAAGGAAATGTCAAAATCATATGATTAAAGAAGCTGCTGTCCTTTTCCAAGTCCTAGTCAGATAGGTACCAAACAACAGCATCATCTAGCAATTTACTAGTAGTGAACAGGGGATAGCAGGCAGAGTTGATTTCTTCCCCTGATTCCTATCCCTATTGTAGTTCAAGTCTAATGAGAATTCAGAAACCGCTATTTCCCTGAAGGAGCATAGCCAGGAATTCCATGTTTTGCAACTTGTCTGATACTTCGAGTCATTCAGTTCTTCAGTTGCCATTATTGACCGCACGGTTACGCACTTTCCCTTTTTAAACACCTCTCTTTCGTTTAGCTTACTTCTCTTATACATCGTCGTTGGTGTCAACCTCAATCTTTTTTATCTATTTTTGCTTGCTACCCACAGATAGTTCTTCCATCACTAAAGGGAAAGGGCAAGGCAAGCATTTTATGCAGTGCTTGAACTTGTTACTCCTGCTAGATTTTTGTCATTTTCTTTGTTTCTATATTTTCTACTGTTAGTAAACCAAGGATACATCATCATGTCTGCTTTGTTAGCAAGAACAGGAAGACACAGACAACGTTACGTGGATCAATTTAGGCTTGTGGCCGGGTACGCAAAACTTTTGATTTAAATTCTGTTCGGTGTTAATTTTCCTAATTCCCGTTTTGTTTTCTTAAGGTTTATTGCATAATCCATAGTAAGTCCACAAATGGGAAATTAATGAAAGCTTCACTGCGTATGTCAGCAAGTTCCCTTCTGGGGCTTCTCTGTGTTGAATTTTGTCGTTTCTTAGAAGCGATGTAGTGCTATTATTAAGGTGTAATTAAGCAGATATGTTTCGTTTTACGTAAATTTGTTGGTGATAAACATATTTATAGACCTGGACCCCAAGCATTGACTCTCTGTTTACTCTGCTGTTATACAAGTTTATGGATAAGGAACATTCATTATTATGGAATATGGATAGTCATTACGTGTCCATCTTCTTCATCCAAAATGGCGTGACTCTTGTACAGTGTACAGAGTACAGACAGGATCTATGCTGAGAAAATTGCTCAGATGGCCGTCCATATCATTCTACTATGCTGAGAAAATTGTTCAATAGCTTTTTTGTCTTTGTATACGACACAAATTTTAATAGCTATATTACTTGATATGAATGCTGCTGCTAATTTGATTGCGAAGAATGAATTTCAACATAGAAAAATAAAGTTTTGTTTTTTCAACAAGTTGAATTAATTGCCATTTTTAAGGGAAAACTATCTTTCTGGGACAGCTTCGATATGCTTTTGCGACATTCTTAAGCATGGTGACAGATTCATCCTTCAATTATGAACTTCACGGGACCTGAACAATTTGGAAACTATAGTAACTTTGCTGTAATGTTGTTGACATGATATTGAGAATTGTCTTGGTGGATTACTTGACACATGGAGCGTGATTCTTGTGTTAATCTGCTTTTTACGCAAATGTTAATTCTCAATTTTTGTTTCTACTGATATTTTTATTGAATTGCACTATTCTGATTGCTATGTGAAAACCAGGTGCATTCCCTTCAAACTTGAAAAGAATGTTGAGGATCAAGGCTGCAATGTGGAGGATAGGGTTCTTGTTCTCATGATTTCAACACCAAAACGTGATGATCTTGTGTTCCCAAAAGTATTTATCTTCTTCCTTTCCATGTTCGACAACTGAGATAGAAATTTTTTACATTTGTAATAGGCATGAACAGTATTGTCAATATAACCTTCAAAGTCATCAATACTGATCTCATCTTTTGATTACCAGGGTGGATGGGAGAATGATGAGACCCTTGATGAAGCTGCATGTCGTGAAGCGATCGAGGAAGCTGGAGTGAAAGGGATACTTGATGTAGGTCTCTTTTCCTTACTTGGGAGAGGCAAAACTCCTGTTTCAAATGCTTTGCTATCAATAACGAACAATATTCGCTTGATTTTCTAAATGGGGTGGTTTAAACATATTTCTATCTAGTTGCTTCTAGCATTTTCAACGAGAACTAAATCGTGAGATTTATTACCATTAAGATTAAGTCCTAATTCCATGTTGCCTTTAGCCTTATCTTGGATGGATGGGATCAGGTAGAATAGAACTTACTTTCCCACCAGCTGGCGTTGAACAATTCGGTTTCATCTGAGACACGAGCTTATTTGGGTAAAAAGAACAACTTGCTGTTAATTTAAAGACAAAACAAATGAATTTCAGGGAGAAGATTTTCCTTGATTTCTCTTTTATTAAATCAAATTATCTTGTACATGAAATGACCCAAGTGCTGCATATAAATTTCGTACTGTATTACCTAGGCAGAAGTGTATCAACCTGAAAGAGGCATTACTCCTTGCTTAAACTACTAGATTTCAGCTTAAAACTTGAATTCAAAAGACCTGAATGAGGTTGTTTTATGTTCTAAACTTTGTTATTTTTTGGATAAGATTAGACCAGATAATCGATCACGTATGGTTTTCTGGAATCATGTAGAAATAAATGATCGATATCTATTTATTTAGATAGTAGAGAAGTTTGAAATGGAAATCTCACTCCTGACTGGTATATATGCATCCAGGAGGTTATAACTCTTAAGTATGCATCAAAATGAAAGTGTTTCTGCTCATCACAGGAAAATCCATTGGGAGTCTGGGAGTTTCGAAGCAAGAGCAGCCAGAATAGCTGCAGCCTTGCAGGAGGTTGTCGAGGCTATATGTTTGCGCTGCAGGTGACTGAAGAGCTTGACCACTGGCCAGGACAGGCTAGTTACAACAGGAAATGGGTTAGTGCTTCTTGTTTACCTATAATGGAAATATGAGAAATTATCATGGTATCTTATTTATAAGCACATTTGTTTTCATCTGCTAAAGCTGACACTACACGAAGCATTTGAACACTGCCGGTACGATTGGATGAGAGATGCTCTGAAACATTTTCTGACTTCTCTTCTGAGAAGCAAGGACCTTGGTAGAAGAGCAGATCTGGCAAAGATTCATATGATTCCAGTTTCTGATAACGAGGAGGAGAGTGCAATGATGTCACCAAACAACTTGGTAAGACCATCTGGGGTCCAGCACCTTGAGGAGTCCTCTAGTAATTGTGTTGTGCAGGTTTAACGAGTCCTATAAGATTGCCGTTTCCAATTGTACAGATTTCATATTGCTCAAACTGAATGAATAAATCATCTGATATGCATCCATTCACTTCTCGTTTTCGAAAGGCATACGTAAGTTAACAGCCAAACTATATAAAAAGACAAGGAAGAAAAGTAAGGCACAAGAGCTCTTGTCAGACGCAGTGGAAATCAGGCATATACGAGTTCAAACACCCAGTCACGTTACTGACCTGTGTGAACTGAATTTCCAAAGTTACTGAAATGCTCTCTTCTTGGTCAGGTTACTTGAGGAGATGATGTCCTATATGAGAAAGTGATTTATAACATATCCAAAACAAAGTAACCTGTCTGTCCTTTAGTGGAAGGAATACCAGTTCTTTCCACTTCTGAATACATATTAAAGACTTTTCCATGCATAGAATTAGAATTTTGAAGGAACCTTTTTTTTGTTGTTGAATATTGATGAAAAGAAACAGAAGACTGCGCCATAAGTAAAAGTTTAAGAGCTATATCTGCGACGAAAGGTCCTTGTCTATTCTGGATCAGCATAACATGCATACAGCAGCTGTTCAAAAACTAGAAAGGAAGAACTTTTAGCATACAACTATCTCTTTTACATAATGGCTCCCACCAATTCTGTCTGGATAAAGCAGCATGGCTGCAAAGCTAGGAATGCACTTGTGAAAATACGTGACATTTCTATAGGACCGCATTGTTTTTCGAGTTGGTTTTATGTGTATTAAAATGGGACAAAAGGAAGTAGAATGATCTATATAATATATGTGTTTTCTTTGCTTGGATTATGGACTGTCAAAGTTAGAGGAGGAACTTAAATCTTAACCTCTCTTGTTTTGCAAGAACACCAACGAACCAAGTTCACTGAGTGACAGAAAAATAATATGCTCATCTGTCAAGATTTTACTGGATGATACTTGGTTAAGAATCATTTTATCATTGTGAAAACGATTGCTTTTTAAAGTGTTTTATTTTTTAAATTCAAATGTTGAGACTAACAAATACAAGAATTTATTTTTCTAAATATACTGTGTTAATATAAAACAAATATTTTTAAGTTATCTAAGATGAAGTGAGTGTTTAAAATTATAATGCATTGTACTTTTCAAAATAATTTTTGATTTAAAATACATTAAAATAATTTTTTTAGCAGGAAAGAAATATTATATAATATGATTTTGAGTATAAACATGCACTTTATAGCTAAATTAAAAAAAAAAAGTTGAACATATAGGAATCTAATTGAAATAACTTAAAACATAGGGACTAGAATATTTTTTCCAATAAAAACGAAGATTAAAAACTTTCAATACGAGAACTTACATGCAAGAAAACACTAAATATAAGGAGCAAGATGAATTTTTCCAAGAAAGACTAAAAAGAAAATGGTGAAAAACAATATTCAAGCGGGAATGAATGGGTATGGGCCGTGTCTGTCTTGGGTACATGTTTGAAGAATAATTTCTTGGCGGACCGAAGCTTTTCATAGCAAAAAAGGAAGGTAAATGGTTAATGGGCCATACACCCACAGTCCCGCACGTCGCCATCCCTAGAACCAAGTATTTGTAATTAATATTTTGACAAATTACAAGTAATAATAATAATAAATCTAACGACTTATACAATTATACTCATGGCGGCAGGTGTCCCTTTCTCACCGCCATTTAGGTCCAAGAAATAGGTCAAATCACTTGAATTTAAGAGGGAAGACTACCGCTTAATTTATCATTAGCACCATGTGTAGCAACAGTGTTCGCACTCTCCATTTGTCACCATGATGACAAACTTAGGAAAAGCAGAGCAACCAGCCTCAAATTCTGAGCATGATCTTCGACCTTCATTACTGCCACGCTCCCTCGAAAGACTTTCTTCAATTATTAATAGCACGACATTAAACCGGAAAGAAATGCTACCATTTACTAATAATTGCTTGGCTTTGAAGGTTGGGAAGGGGTGGAACCTTTCAACTTTGGGCTCCCTTTTTAGCCAAAATGTGTTTCTAGCTACAGCAATCTTTTTGCAATATGGTTCTAGAGAAGCCAAATGTAAAAGAGCAAAACAAAGGCAAACGGGGCAAAAAACTCGGCTTTGTCTAGATGGGTTTCCACTTTTTATCAAACTTCTTTACCTTTTGTTCCATGTAACCAGGGGGTTCCCTTTGACTCTTTCCTTTCTACACACCTTTTGTCAAATGATCTGTTTTATTTATACATGGGAAGTGAAGATTCATGGGATTTAAAAAGGACCCAACATGTTCCTTGGTCCTTTCCAGTTTTGGCTCTTAGTTGCTACTTTTATCTGTATTCCAAGATTAATTTGAAAGCTTGCCATCGAAATCCTAAGCACTTCTTCTTTTTTACGCGAAGCTGTAAATCCTCGGAAAAGGAACTCCAGTATTCTAGCTGGTAATACCCACCATCCGCATAAATTCATTGCAGTTAAGTCACATGCATGAACAAATTGTCTTGTTGCATTAAAGCGTGAAATAATTTTTTTTTGTTTGTGAGTGGAGTGTGTGTGTATAAAATTTTGGATGTGTTTAGATCAAAGTAACTTTTATAAATAAACTAACATGTATTAACATCAAAAGAAAAAAAAAACAATGGACGCTAATCCAAACAAAAAAGAAAGATCTATTAATAGTTTAACATCGTAAAAGATGTCAATTCCAATAAATAAATCAGGAGATGGAGGTTTTCTTTAGGTTAATGACCTCCTCCTTGTGGTATTAATGGAGACACCAATTGTAAGGGTATTTCAGCTGGTACTAGCTAGGTGAGTAGGGAAGGATTTGTTCATGTTATTTGTGAAGGAATGGTGGTAGCGGAGGGAGAAGTTTGTCGGAGGTCTTTCAAGTCTAGGCGACATTTGGTGGTGTGAAGGAAAAGGACGTTGATTAGGTGAAGCCTAGGTTAGATTCTTGATTGAAATTGTCTCTTTTGTAATAGATCTAGCGAGTTCTAGTTTTCTGATCTGTGGGCGTTAATGAGTTGTTAATTAAAACAAAAGCTAAAAAGACGACGAATATATTATACATACATACACTCATGTATAATTATCATTATAACTTGTTTTTAAGAGCAACATTTTTTTTTTTAACGAACTCATTTGTTATTATAAGATTGAATAGAGGTGTAATTATATTTTTACTTTTTATTTGTACAGTGTAACATCTAAAATACATTTAAAATTTAAATTTCTTTAACTATTTGGGTAAAGGTATTCATGCAGGTGGAACATAAATAAACAACAACAATCATAGAAAGATAAAAAACAAGCTGAATTCGGATTCAAACACATGAGACCTAAAAACCTTATTTTATTTCTTAAACAATAATATGATCAAAGTTGTCTTCTAAAGAGGTTTACAATGTCATTATAATCACCTAGAAAAAATTAAACCTGATTCAACGGTCAAATCTCTTGTTATCATAGTTTTAAGGTGTTAACCATGCCTAGTCATCCCAGATCTTTTCTTATGACTAAATTTATCATATTAATTCATAAAAACATCTATTATGCCATCCAATAGTATATCTGGGATAGATCCCCATGTAGTAGTGTCAGATTCTCACCTAAATACTTCGAACCTTTCATTTCTACAAGCCACGCTACATTGGCTACATTAGGCATTTTTAGTTTTTTACTTTCTTATCACAATCTAATTACTAAGGTACCTTTAAAAGCAAAAAATACATAGCTTAGGTCAAAGGGCTTTTTGGTCTTGTTGTTATGATTTTTTCGTTAATATAATATGGGTTTAGGGACACTTAGATCTTTTTATAAATTAAATAAAAAAAAGGAGAAAAGTTGTTGGCTAGCGTGTGAGAGGCGTCCACACCCTTTAAACAGTGTGTGTGGTGCCTTATTATAGCCAAAAACATGTTACCGATGTTTTTGCCAGTGGTGCACATAGAGGTACATCCACGTGGGTGGCATATATGAGGCGTCTCACGATGCTTTTCTCCTTGTTCTTTTCTCTCTCTTCAACTAAAAAAACATGCCATTCCTGCCAAAATTAAAAGGTGTCCTCCATTTTCTTCTTATTTCAATTATAGCCCTTATTTTTTTTTATTGTTCTTTATTTGTTTTGAATCTTTTCTATTTATTTCATCCCTTTGCATTTTGTTTATTTTTATAATCAACCTTTTCTCACCAATTCCTCTTGACTTTGATGATTTAGAGAGAGTATAGAAAGGAAATCATGTTTCTTATGTAAGCTTAAAAGTGTTTGGTTATAAGGCTTTTATTCATATTTTTAGAGATGAAAGTCTAAGTTTGACAACAAGACAAAACAATGTGTTTTCATAGGTTATGAAAATGATGAGTTTGGTGATAGGTTATAAGATATAAAAGAGAAAAAAAAGTTATTAGAAGTAGAGATGTTATTTTCTTTGAAGATCAAACCATTAAAGTCTTTCAATAGAAAGAAATAATAGAGTCTACTTCTTTAATTCCCATTAATTCAGATCCAAGACCGACTCCATAGTTAACTTTAATGCCTTTTAATCATGAAGAAGATTTTTAAAATGATGATAATAATAGTTTTCCTTTTGAGCCATTAATTGATGATTCTAAGTAAGCTAAAGATGATTTTGTTATATCTGAATACATTATTCAAGAAGCTCTAGATGAGCCACAATCAAGGAGGTCTATTAGACCTCACAAGGCTTTCATGAAATATTTTTTCTCACGAGTATGTGTTGGTTACTAAAAGAGGAGAGTAAAAAATCTTTGATAAAGCCATGCTATATGAGAAGAAAAATGAGTGGTTGGAAGCCATATAAGAAGAGATAAAATTCTTTAATGAGAACCACACTTTTGAGTTAATGGAGATTTCTAAAGACAAGAGAGCACTAAAAAACAAATGGGTGTTCAAGTTAAAAATTGAAGAAAATTACTCACAACTAAGGTACAAGACAAGATTGGTTGCGAAATGTTTTGGTCAGAAGAAAGGTGTTGATTTTAAAGAAATCTTTTCACCTGTGGTTAAGATGTTTTTAATTTAAATTGCGCCTTGTTTAACTGTTAGTTTTGATCTTGAAGTTGAACAGCTTAATGTTTCTTATAATATCATGTTTAACAAAAATGCATGGAAGCTAATTGTGATGTCAAAAGTGTTTCTTGTAGTATGATGCTATCGAATATTGAATTAGTTTTTCATTGACTTCTTATGAGTTTGAAAACATATACTCAAATAAATAAAAAGGACTTTAAAACATAAATTGCTCATTATCTTTAAGGTTGACTTTTTAAGCTTATGTTTATTAGTCCAATTCAATATTCCAATGCCAATCAACAATCACCTTTAACAATTATATGAGGCAAAACAATGGAGTCTCACCTTTAACAATTATGTTAGGCAAAACAATGGAGTCTGATGCATTAAAGGAAAAATAATTGGTGTCTTTTTTTGTCAAGGTTACTGCACTAACAAATACTTTAAAAGGCGTGGGAGAAATAATATTCCCTTACGTACTGTAGACCCTCTCACAATTCATGGTAGACTTTCAAAATAATTTTTTTTTAATTTCACCCTTAAATTGCCAAATTAAAAGCTGATTTAGGTTGATTTGTTAAGGAATGGTGAGGTTAAAATACAATTGACCAAAGTGGAAAAAATTGGGGAAATTGGTGGGTTTAACAAAGTTTGGGTGAAATATTCATTATAGTCCCCAAACTTTCTCAATTATAAGTAATTGGTCCCTTAAATTTTCAGAATTTAAGAAAAATTTTAATTTTGATCCCAAACTTCATTTTCATTATTTTTTGGTTCCTAGTTTGAGAGAGGAGAAAGAAAATAGTTGGATTCTCGTGATAGAGAGAGAAAATTATCATTTACACCAATTCTAGCCATAAAAAAAGATGTTTTTGGTGTCAATGAGTTTCTTTTGATGAAGAGAGTTTATCCTGGGTGTTTTATTTTCCTTGAACTTGCCTTATATAGGAGCCTGGAAATAATTTTGGTTTTGGGTTGATTATTGGTTTTTGGGTCATTGTTTTGGTTGTTTGAGGCAATTTATATGTTATACAAGGTGTTTAGGGTTTTCTTTTTTTGAAATATTGTTGAAAATGGTTGTTTTTTTGTCTGAAACATTACAACTTGAAATTTCAATGGCCATAGGTCGCTGGATGACAGGTCGTCCATCTTTTTCTTAAGGTTCATGCACTTCGGGCCAACCAGGCCCGAACATAAAGGCCTTTTTCTTTTTTTTTCCCCTCACAAAAAAATTTACCCATTAGAATTGATCTTTATTGATTTTTTTCATTTTTGTTTTCCAATTTTATCATTTAATATTTTATTGATTATTAATTTGGCAACGTAATTTGTTTCGGTTTGATATTTTTTCAATTTCTTCGATATTTGATTGGTTTTTAATTTTATAGGTGTTTATTTTATATTAAAAAAAATTGAAAAAAATTTGTTTAGCACAATTGAATCCATGACCTGAATCACGAGTTTGATTGATTAACTTTGATTGGTTAGACATCGAGCTTTATAATTTCTTTTGGTTACATAAATAGTTTTTATTTATTTAATTAAATGTACGTATACATGAAATTTTTAATTTATAATTGAAATCTTTTTATGTTAAAAACACATAGAAAATACTATCTATTTAAAAAAAAATTATTTGACTTACAATAAAATACAACTTAAATGACTAGCATGAACCAATACTCATGTTTGAGATAGTGAGACAAATCTAGTTGCAACTAAGGATGAAGGCATATGGAAGACGCTCGTTCATCCTTTTGTTACCTTTTCTTGATTGTATTATAGGCTAGAAGTATTATAGGCTAGCAATGCTTGAGCTTTATTTTTTTTTTCTAATGAAAACTAAATTTAGTCTTCTTAAAAAATGTTAAAATGATTTTTTCAGTTCCAGGTTATTTTAACCTTAAATGATCTGGTAATTTGTCTATATCATGCTGTACAAAATGGAAGGTTTCGTCAATTTTCTGACTCGGATTTCAAGTATTGTAAAGAATTCTTTTATAGAATTAAAGATGAATTATAACACCAGGGACTAACCAGCAAGTAATGGAAGGAACATCAACTGATATCTCTCTTTTCAAATCAAGCTTTTCGTTTCAGCTCTTTTACTTTATTTTGCAATCTCTTATAGTTCCCTTTACGTTTCTTTAATCTCCTTTTATATTATCATGTGATACAAATTGAAAAGTCTACAATCCTTTTCTTTTTTAAGCTGATTTGATATTGTGATAATAGTTGTTTTTTAAAGTATTTTTTACTTGAAAATACATCAAAATAATTATTTTTTTATTTTTTTTTAAAATACTTTTGAAATGTAAAAATAAACAAACTCTTAAACTTTCATTTTCTTATACAAACATGTCTATAACTTCATTTATTATCTATTCTTTTCTTTTTCATGTTTTAAGTAATTTTGAAATGATCAAATTAAAGAAAAAAGGATTGAGAATAAATTGCACTAGAAAGACTCTAAAATAGCCATTTTTTAAGAGGTGAAATTTTTGTCAAGAATCCTAATATTCAATGTAACATATGCTTGTTTTATACAAGAATGTTGCTTTCCATATTTACATTAAATGAGGAATCATTTGCGATGTTAAGAATAATTCTTTTTTTCTTTTTTAATTTTTATAGGGAAGAAACTAAGTTTCATAATTAATATTATCAATATAAAAGCATAAAAAAAAATCTGAAAATAAGTTAAAACAAAACAATTATTTTAATGGGTCAAATGAACTTTATGGAAAAGTCTTTAAACAAGGTTTAAATTAAAATATTTGATAACTTTGGGAGTGACACGCCGCTTTCAAGTCATGCCTGGTTCCTCACCTACATTTTATGGCATTCGTGGGCCAGCTATGGTGGAAGTGTGCAGCTCGTGATTGCGAGACTATAGAATCATGATTATGGAGCTATATCACCTTTTCGTTTCATTACACAAAAGTGCCTTCTTTCTTTGAAGTTTATTAGGGCCTTGATTATCTTTCTCTTTCCCTTTTTTTTCTTGGTAAATAGGATTCCCTGGAGAACTTGAAACTCAAATCTAAAGGGAAGGGGAAGAATACAGACCGAGGATGTGCTGAGTATTGCGGCTGGTTTCTACACTGCAGCTATTGCAAGCAAAAAACCCCGAAAAATAAACAAGATGATGTTGAAAAGTATTTGGTAATATAGGGTTTTTAATTTTTTAGCTTTTTTTTTTAAAAAAAAAATCCCAAGGAAACATATGGATTGCTCCATTATTGGGGTGAGTTCCATCAAGAGATTTTGTTAACTAAACAACTTCATGGATTGTTTCCAAGTGCACTACCAACTCTTTCATATGGATTGCTCTCACTCTCATAGGGAAAAAGAAAATCTAGACAGTATCCTAGTGAGTCAATGGATAAAAATCCCCAGTCAAATGCAACCTCGTTAAAAAAAGAGAGAGCTTTGCTTAAGGGAATATCGTTCAAGTGCATGCCCCATCTTTTAATTATTGTTAATAGAATCTTTATAAGAAAAATATTGTCAAGAATTACAAGGAAAGCTCTGTCTGCCAATCTCCATAGCCTCCCAGTTTTCGAGCTAGGTTAGGTATCGAGAAGGGACAATTGATATCGTACCCTTGGTTTTTCACTACGAGTATTGTATTAGTAGTTGGGCTATAATTAGAAATTTGAGCTTTTTTTAACTGTCTTGTTTTGTCGCGAGTGAGATGCATCTGTCGAATTTTCCACTCTCCATATCTGTGTTAAAGAGGGAGCTGCTTTTTGCTGGAAACACGGTGGTAAATGGCTAAATGCAAGGGGTTTAAATCCTCTAGTGGAGAGCCGGCCGGCATACACCATCATGATCTTGCGTGTTTTAACCTCTACAATCACCTCAATTAATTATCACGCTTAGAAGTGACTTTGACCACCCTTGGTCTCCCTTTATTGATCTCTGTCTCTCCATTCGACAATTTCTTTTTACTATGAATCCAGTCACCGGGCATTTACAGGGGATCCATCCATCACCTCGATGTATACTTTTATGTGCCATTCTAGTAACTTCTCACACAATGGATTGTAGCAATAATATTTATTTATTTATTTTGATACACAAACTTTTTTTTCTCTTTGATTGAGTCCTTTTCTAGCCAAATTGATGGCTAATTGCTTCATAGTTGTTAACAAGGAGCAAGATTAAAAGATGAACCAAAGTTAAAAAAAAAAAAAAAAGTAGGGAATATAGGTTGTTATTTCAAAATTGACAAAAAAAAATAACTTTGGTCGTCATACTTTTCAAATGATAAGTTTTCAGTCCTTAGAGTTTTGAAAAAACTAATTTTAATCCAAAACTTCACTTTTTTTTATTTTTTTAGTCCTGGTATGAGAGATAAGAGAGAAAGTCATCAGATTCTAGTGGTAAAGTGAGAAAAATATTGGTTAATATTGATTTTAACCATGAAAAAGGTTGATGTCAATAAGTTTCATTTGAAGAGAGGAGATTCATTGGTTTATACTTTGGCCTTTGCCCTCGCATGAGAGGTTTAATCTGAACTCAAGAAGTTTTTTGAATTCAGATTGATTTTGGATAGGTTTTTGGGTTTTTTTGAGGCTATAAACGAGTTTATCAATGTCTCTGTGGTATTTTCTAAGTATTTTAAATTAGAAAAATGACTTGAAAATGAATTTTAGGATATAAAATATCTTTACTTTGATTTTTCAGCGACTCTCTAGTCACTAGATTCGGAGGATGTCGACCACATCATTTAAATAAAAATAATTGAGGATGAACAACTAGTATTTAGGAAAAAAAAAGGTAATGTGCATGGACCAAGCATCTTTTTATGGCTTAGGTACTTAAGTAGGCCCATATGCCTTGTTTGAACGTTATTTTGTTTTAAATGTTTTTTTTTCATGTATTTTCATCCTTTTAAAGTATTTTTTAAAAATCATCATTTGTTATTTAATGATCTATTTTTGTTATTTGAATTAAAAAAAAACTTGTTTTGTATCTAACTTAAAAAAATGTCCTATTTGTTCTTTTTATTTTTTTATTTGATATAAAAAGAGTATCACACTTGGTTGTTGTGTGATCAAATGAAAAATAATCTAAGAGATAAGAAATTATTAAATCTAATGGGATGCATGACATGATTGTAGGTTTAATAAGTTGACTTGGGTTCACCCAGGCTTTTTTTTTTTAATCTTATTTTAATTGAATATTCATCTTTTTATGGGTTAGGCACCTAAGTAGGCCCACATGCCTAGTTTGTACAATGATTTGTTTTAAATGTTTCTTTTTCATGCATTTTCATCCT
>Ga0307517_10005392_pt1 | contig 19305 bp, 6 predicted proteins | sample 23_EM_MG_FD_194515 | JGI IMG/M metagenome (GOLD analysis project Ga0307517, IMG submission 194515) | Populus trichocarpa ectomycorrhiza microbial communities from riparian zone in the Pacific Northwest, United States - 23_EM | ecosystem: Host-associated > Plants > Roots > Unclassified | place... | reverse complement strand
TGCCGATGACTTTCTCTTCTATCAAGTCTTTTGTTTTAGCATTTGTTGGTGAACGAACAACATCTAACATTTGGTATAGGCAATTTGGGCATCCATCAAATAAAATTGTTGATTTGATTATTCATCGTTTTCTCTTCCAACTATAGTGTCTCGTCCTTCCTTACCATCACTTTGTTCTACTTGTCAATGCAATAAAAGTCATAAATTGCCTTTTTTTCTTATACTTCTCTTATTAGTACCCATCCCCTTGAAGACATCTATATAGATCTTTAGGGGTCTGCATCTTCAACTTCAATTGATGGATTTTGTTTTTATGTGTTATTTGTTAATCACTTTACCAAGTATTGTTGGTAATTTCCAATTCATAGAAAAAGTGATGTTCGCTCCATCTTGTGTCAGTTAATTAAAAGGATTACTTGGAAAACAATTTTGTTTTCAAATTAAGCGTTTATACTCTGATAATGGAGGGGGGAATATAATGCTCTTCACAACTATCTTTCTTCTAATTCCATTAGTTGGCTAACCACAGCTCCTCATGCACCTCAACAAAATTGTATTAGTGAATGTCGTCATCGTCATATTATTGAAACAAGACTAACTCTATTAAGTCAAGCAAGTCTTCCTTCATCTTATTGGTCCTATACTTTTCAAATAACGGTTTATTTGATAAATCGTAAGTCTACTTTTGTTTTACAAAATAAGAGTCCTTTCGAGTGTCTATTTGGTCGCTTACTAGATTATAAAAAAAAATATGCAATTTGGCTGTTAGTGTTATTCATGGCTAAAACCTTATACCACGAGTAAACTATATTCAAAATCCATGCCTTGTTTGTTTCTCGGTTACTCAATCTCATAAAATGCTTATAAATATATGGACTTCAATTCATCTGTATTTAGTTGTCTCGGCATGTCATTTTTTATGAATGTAATTTTATTTTTCAACCTCTGCCCATGTTACTATATGCCTTCTCTGTCAGTTTCAGGTGCTAATACATAAGATCTTACTATGCTAGTGGTGCCTCACATTGGAATGATACCTTTCTCTGCTACCATCGTGACAAAAGTTCTCATGCAGCTTCATCTTTATCTTTAACCTATAAACATCTACCAACCTGCCGTACTTGTAGATGCCGTACTTGTAGCTTCATTAACAATAAACTAAAACTGCTCAGTGTTTCACTATGCAAGTCCACAGTGAAACGCTGAACAGTCTTCTTCTTTTTCTTCTTCTTTTTCTTTTTCTTTTTCTTTTTTTTGTTTTTTCATTTTTTTTTGTTTTTATTTTTTTTTGTTTTTTTTTGTTTTTATTTTGTTTTCTATGCCTTTATGGGTTTTTTTTTTTGCTTTTTTCTTTGTGTATTTTTCTTTTAATGAATTTTTTTTGTTTAATTTAGTTTGTTAATGTTAATTTTTTTTATTTAGTTATCAGATTTTCATAACACGGATCCCGGGTTTGACGGGTTAACCTGGTTTGACGAGTTAACCCGAATTTTTTTTCTTTTCTTTTTAATTAATAACATATACTAAAATTGTTCAGTGTTTCACTATGCAGTCCATAGTGAAACGCTAAACAGTTTTTTTTTTGTTTTTAATTTTTTTTCTCACTATGCAAGTCCATAGGGAAAAACTGAGCATTCTTATTCTTTTTATTTTTTTTTTCATTTTTTTTCGTTTTTTTCTATTTTTTTTTTGCTTTTTTCTTTGTGTATTTTTCTTTTAATGAATTTTTTTTGTTTAATTTAGTTTGTTAATGTTAATTTTTTTAATTTAGTTATCAGATTTTCATAACACGGATCCCGGGTTTGACGGGTTAACCTGGTTTGACGAGTTAACCCGAATTTTTTTTTCTTTTTAGTTAATAACATATACTAAAACTGTTCAGTGTTTCACTATGCAGTCCACAGTGAAACGCTAAGCTGTTTTTAATTTTTTTCTCTCTGTTTTTTTTTTCTTTTAATGAATTGTTTTTGTTTAATTTAGTTTGTTAATGTTAATTTTTTTTTTTAGTTATCAGACTTTCATGACACGGATCCCGGGTTTGACGGGTTAACTTGGTATGACGAGTTAACCCGGAATTTTTTTTGCTTTTTTTAAAGTTTGACGAGTTAACCTTGAATTTTTTTTTTTGCTTTTTTTTCTTTTTAATTAATTTTTTTTCGTTTAGTTTAGTTTTTTAATGTTAAATTTCTTTCTATTTAATTATCAAACTTTTATGACGTATATCCCGGGCTTGACGGGTTAACCCGTCAATTTTTTTTTTCTATTTAGTTATCAAACTTTCATGACACGAATCCCAAGTTTGACGGGTTAACCTGGTTTGAAGGGTTAACCCAGTTAATTCAGATTTTTTTCTTTTTCTTCATCAATTTTTTTCTTCATGTTGGTTTTTTTTCTTTGTTTTTTTTAATTAATCTATTTAATTATCACACTTTTATAACACGACCTTGCAGCCAGACCCACATTCAAGGCTCTTGGGTCCGGTGTTGCAGCCAGACTCACTTAAACTTGAGTCATGTAAGTTTAATATTATTATTAATATTATAAATATTACTCTTGGGTCAAGCGTTGCAGCTAAACCAAAGGCTCTTGGACATATCTTTGCAGAAAGACCTAACACTCTTAGATCTTAGCCTTTTTTGATATTTTTTATGCAAGAAAAAAAATTTAACCCGTGGCGTGTGCCTTTGTTTTTTTTTTCTCTTTTCCTTTTTAAGCCTTTTACTGTGGATTGCACAGTGCAGTCCACAGTGAAAAAGCTGATGCCTTTAGTTTGTTTTTTGTCTTTTTTTTAAATTTTTTTTTTAAATTTAGTTTCTTAATATTAATTTTTTTCTATTTAATTATCAGACTTTCATGACATGGATCCCAGGTTTGACAGGTTAACCCAGTTTATTCAGATTTTTTTTCTTTTTCTTCATTAGTTTTTTTCTTCCTGTAGGTTTTTTTCTCTTTGCATTTTCCTTTTTAACTAATCTTTTTTTTAATTTATTTCATTAATAATAAATCTTTTTTCTATTTAGTTATCACACTTTCATGACACGAATTTCAGGTTTGACGGGTTAACCTGATTTGGCGGGTTAACCCAGTTGATTCAGATTTTTTTTTCTTTTTCCTCATTAGTTTTTTTCTTCCAATTTCATCTTTTAATATTGTATGCAGTTCATAGTGAAAAGGCTGAAACCTTTTGTTTTTGTTTTTTTGCTCTTTTTTTTATGCCTTTCATTGTGGACTACACAGTGCAATCCATGGTGAAAAGGCTAATGCTTTATTTTTTTTTAATTAATTTTTTTCATTTAGTTTGTTGATATTAAATTTGTTTCTATTTAGTTATCAGACTTTTATGACACGGATCTCAGGTTTGACGGGTTAACCCAGTTAATTTAGATTTTTTTTCTTTTTCTTCATTAGTTTTTTTTTTCTTATAAGTTTTTTTTTTCTTTTATTGTTTCTTTTTATTTAATTTAGTTCATCAATATTAAATTTTTTTCTATTTAGTTATCGACTGATGCCTTTAGTTTTTTTTTTCTTTTTGCTGTTTTTATACCTTTGACTGTGGACTACACACTGGAGTCCACAGTGAAAAGGCTGATGCCTTTTTATTTGTTTTTTTTCCTTTTTTAATTAATTTTTTTCATTTAATTTAGTTTGTTAATGTTCAATTTTTTTCTATTTAGTTATCAAACTTTCATGACACGGATCCCAGGTTTGACGGGTTAGCCCAGTTAATTTTTTGTTAACCTGCCAATTTTTTTTTATATTTAGTTATCAAACTTTCACGGCATGAATCCAAGGTTTGAAGGGTTAATCTGGTTTGAAGGGTTAACCCAATTAATTCAGATTTTTTTTTCTTTTTCTTCATTAATTTTTTTTTTCTTTTGGTTTTTTTCTTTTTAATTAATATATTTAATTATCACACTTTTATGACACGACCTTGCAGTCAGACCCACATCCAAGACTATTGGGTCTGGTATTGCAGTCAGACCCACTTAAACTTAGGTCATGTAAGTTTAATATTATTATTAAGATTATAAATATTACTTTTGGGTCAGGCGTTGCAGCCACACCCAAGACTCTTGGGTATAGTTTTGCAAAAAGATCTAATACTTTTAGATCTTAGCTTTTTTTGATATTTTTTATGCAAAAACCATTGACCTGTGGCATCGCGCGGGTCATGTAACTAGTCCCCTCTAAAATGGATGGATTACTTTCCTTTATAATTCTTATTTACTTTAATCAATTTTTTTATAACTTTTCATGTATGAAGACTATACATAATGTTACGTAGGGGTGATCATTTTCGGTTCGGTTTTTATTAAAAAATAATTAAACCGGTTTTAAAAAAAATAGAACCGAACCGAAACCTGTCGGACAATACCTGTTTGGTTTGGCTCGGTTTTTTCTGGTTGACTCGGTTTTTTTTTATTTGGTTTCGGTTTGATTTTTTCGATTTCAGACTTATAAAACCAAAACCGAACCAATTAATTTTTAAAAAGTTTTAATCAATTTTTTTTTATGATTTGATTTTTCAATTATTTCTTTTAATTTTCTTGATTTAATCAGTTATTTTTGTTTTCTTGCCTCCCTCCAATTATAGGATTGATCCAGCATGTACAAACGACCACCCCCGCCCTCCCCCACTCCTTATTTTTTATTCCTTGTCTTCATGTAGAATCAATGGATAATTAAGGTTGTACATGTTTTTCAATAAGGTAGTTATAGTACACGTGTCCAACACAGTAGCCGGTAGTTTTTGGCTATTAGAAGACTCTCTACGTGCTTCTGCAATGGCGCGGGGACTATCATGTTCTAAATTTCTAATGTGTTCTATATATATATATATATTAGTATTTTTATTAATTTATTAATGTTTTCATAATTTAAATTATTAAACAACTCCTAATACCATCCTGATATTAAAAAAAAATATTGCAAAAACAAAAACGCAATCTCCAGCCAGCCTTAAATTTTTTTATTCTAAGATAAACTTTGTTATTTAACTATGTAAAAAATATAAAAAAACTAAAATATGTATATTCTCAAAGTCAATATTTTTAAACTCTTAAAAGTATTAATGTCATTTTACTATACAAATAAAATAAAAATAACAAAAAAATATCTTGGACAAAAATATGATTTTATTGTAAAAAAAAAGTAAATTGACTAAATTGTATCAATCTAATTTACAAATGACCTTTGACTCCCTTAAAAAAAAGTTTTTATACTATAAGCTAGACAATTGTTTTATGTAGAGAATAATAAAAAAGTTAATTCACTATACTAATACATAACAATTAACCTCGCATGCAACCGTCGATCATTGATTTTTTTAGTTTTTTTTTTTTATATATAATTCTCTCATGAACTCTTTTCTCATATGTCCTTGTATTTTGTCTTCTATACCTTTTTTCTATTTTTGAACAAAAATACCCCAAATTTTCAAAAGCACACAAAAATCACTTAACCAGGAAAATACAAATTTGATAGCAACAAATAAAAAAAATAAAAAAAAAATACATTTGTAATTAATGAAAAAATCTAAAAATTCCATGTTCTGAAAATTTATTTTTTTATATAAATATTTCTATTTACAAGAATTTATGGACATAATTTTTGTCATTTTTTTATATATGACATATTAGTATTATTAGAAAAAATGAGATTTTTTTAGTTTTGTTTTTATCTTTTATGGGTTTTTTCTAGGTATTTTCGTGTTTTTAAAAATATTTTATTGCAAATTAGTTTTGGATTTCAAAATATTTTTTTTAAAATGAAAATATGAATATATAAAGGCACATGGGGGGAAAAGATTTAAAAAAGGCTCAGACTTTGTGTTCAAATATGATTTTTTTTTTCAAATATAAAAAAGTTCTTACATGATATGATTTTGAGCTGGGCCTAGGCTCAACTATAAAAAGTTGAGGCCTTTGTCAACACTGAAGAAAACCTAAGCCCAAATAATAAACATGAAGCCCACAAATCTTTATTGATGTAATAATAAAGTGTAGAGTAAATTATAAATCAGTCCTTTTAATTTTACAAATAGCTCTTTTAGTTTTAAGAACTAATTAATCAATTTTTTAATCTCTGTTGATTAAGTTTCATTTAGAATTATTTTAATTAAAATAATATCTTTTTTTACTCATAAATCCCTGCAAATTACTTACTTATATTTTTATTTTTCTATTTTTCGAAACAAACAAAAATAATGAAAAGAGAACACAAAATGGATAAAAGGGAATAATTAATTATTCTGAAGACCATAGGGACTGTGTAATTCATATTACAAAATTATAGGGACTAATTCACAATTTACTCTAAGTTAAGACGAGGGAAGAAAAATAAAAACCCAGCACTGCTGGGCCCCGGCGTACCGTATTTCTTTCTCTCTAATAAACCCTAAACCCTAGCCAGCCGACTCAAGAAGAAGAAGAAGAAGAAAGAGACGAGCAAATCCCTTTTAGCTTCTCTATCTAACGTACTCAGTAAGTCGATTTCTTTCAGTCTTCTTTTTGGTAGAATCTGTTTCAGTTGTTTTTCTGCAAGTGTCCAGATAAAAAAAAAATCTTTTGTTTCCTTTGCTTTCTCAGCTTTAATGGCACCTGCTGCTAAGATTAACAAGAAAAAGGGCTCAGAAACACAAAGACCACCACCCAAAAAGAAGCAAAAGAACGATCTTCTTACTGAAAAACGCCGCCCAAAGAAGGATGACGTGTTGGGTGATTCTGATACGGATAACCCAGATGAAGAATTAGAACATCAGTTAGAGTTTAGTGAAGATGACGAGCAAGAAGAATCTGCTTCTGGGTCTGATGTTCTTTCTGATGGTGATGATGACCCCCTTGCTGATGATTTTTTACAAGGAGGAAGTGATGATGAAGGTGGGTTTTTGTGTTTTTGTTGTTTTATGTTATGGTTTAGTTCTTCACTGATATATGGTATTGGTTTGTTTGTGCTTTTGTAGAGAAAGGTTCAGGTTCCGATTCCGATTCCGATTCTGATGACGATTCTGATGAAGAGGATATTGAGAAGAAGTCAAGAGCTATCGATGAGCAAAGGGCAAGGGAACAGAAAGAAGCTGAGGAGGAAATGAAGCTAAATATTGCTGAAGAATCTGATGAGTTTAGATTACCTACTCAGAAGGTGTGCAGTCTTTGTTTGCGCTTTATTTTTCTCTATTATAAAAAAAAATTGAACGTGTTTCTGTTTTTGCAACTTTTCTTTTAAGTCTTTTCTTTTTTTTAAAAAGATTTGCTTTATAATGTAGGAACTTGAAGAGGAAGCCCTCCGCCCCCCTGATATTCAAAGTCTCCAAAGGAGGATTAATGAGAGTGAGTAGTATAGTATTTTCTTCGAGGTTTAACTTTTTTAAGAGTTAATTTGGTTCACTTTTGTGTAATTAATTTTGAAGTTTTGAGTTTGTTTAGTTGTTCGAGTGCTTTCGAATTTAAAAGACTTGAAGCAAGAGGGTTCTTCAAGGAAGGATTACGTTCACCAGCTTAAGATTGATTTATGTAAATACTATGGCTATAATGAATTCCTGATTGGAGCTCTAGTGGAGGTGATTCATCAGTCTTTAATTTGTTATATCATCCACTACAGCTATCTTCTGTGTTAAATTTTTTGTTTTAATTGAAATACTGTGGGTTGTGTTATAAATAACATGCATTTTAACTTACAGATGTTTCCTGTTAATGAACTTATGGAGCTTATTGAAGCTTTTGAAAAGCCAAGACCCACATGTCTACGAACCAACACCTTAAAGGTAAAATTAATTAAGACTCTTTGATTTTATGCTGTGTTCTCTAATTTTTCGCTCATTATTTTGGCTTGTGTGCTTAGACACGAAGACGGGATTTAGCCAATGTGCTTTTAAACAGAGGAGTAAACCTTGATCCTTTAAGCAAGTGGTCTAAGGTATCACTGTTTTCTCTGTCTATTTCATCATGTATTCTCTGTTAATGCAAATATCCAAAGAACTCTGAAATTTTCTTGTAGGTTGGACTAGTTGTGTATGATTCACAAGTACCAATTGGTGCCACTCCTGAATATATGGCTGGTCACTATATGGTAAGCTTTTTCCTAGTTCATCATGTTCTACGACTATGTAAAATTTCTATGGTGTATTTAGTCTTCAGCACTTTGTTCAGCTCCAAAGTGCAAGCTCGTTCATGCCTGTGATGGCCCTTGCACCTCAAGAAAAGGAACGGATTGTTGATATGGCGTAAGTACTGCTGGTTCTTTTCCTATGTATAAAATAATTATGTGCTAGCTTTCTTGTCACTGTGTGATGCTTTGATCTTCTGCGAGTTTATGGTTTAAGAATATTTCATTTGTAACGCATATTAATGATGAGCTGATATTGATCCTGAAATTATCATCATATAACTTTCTTATAGTGTTATTGTAACTTAGTGGTCATCTTATCACAATGACATTACTGAGACTTGTCAGTTTGCTTAATTATTAGACAGCGAGTTTTCTCAATCGGGCCATTATCAACAAAGAAATATAGTTCATAAATGCCCCCCTCCCACCCCCAAAAAGTAAAAGAATCCAGAACAAAAATAATAGAAATATTATTGTGCTTTTCACTTGGTAACAGTATATCCATGCTCCAATGTAACCTGGTGGTAAGATTAGGATAAGTTATTTTTGTTTGATAAACTATTTATGCATGTCACAGGGCTGCGCCAGGTGGTAAAACAACATACATCGCTGCCTTGATGAAAAATAGTGGTAAGTGGAAATTTTGTTTGATTCTTTTTCTTCTTTTGTTTTTATCCAACATTCCAAAGGAAAAAAAATTTGAGTTTTGAAGAGTCCTGCAACTACATGATTCACTCCGCAACTATTGTACTCAATGAAGTAAACTTTTGAGTTTTGATGTAATTTTATTGCGTTCTTTTCATAATTTGCATCATAGAGATGCGAAGGGTAGTTGTTTGCTTGGTTTCCATGTCAATAGAAATTCTATGTTTCTATTTAAGCTATCATCTGTTAAGCCTGCAAAATTTTTATGCTATGGACTAGGCCTTTCATGTGTTGGTTTAATCCTTTTTTTTCTCTTAAACATTGTTCAAATAAAATGATTGCAGAATGTTATTATCAGACAACATTACTGCATAATGTACCATGTTGCTCTTCTATGATTTGAATTGTCTCCATTTTTAAATGTCACCAGGAATAATTTATGCAAATGAGATAAAGGCCCAAAGACTTAGGTCTCTCACTGCAAATTTGCATCGCATGGGGGTGACAAACACCATAGTTTGTAACTATGATGGAAGGGAGGTTAGTGTCTTGTTGGAGTTCCTAACAATTGGACCTTTTTTCTTGTTGTTAGCTGGCTGGTTTTTCCATCTGTAATTCTGGTTGAAGGGAGTTGCCTTGTAAATTGATGCTACGTTTCATATGGCAATGGACATGCGAAATGCTAAACATATATTTTATTTTAATAAATAGAATCAAACTTCTAATTTTTTTTTGGTTTTGTTACATGTTTTATGCCTTTCTTTTCTTTTGCCTTTTTCAATCACAGCTTCCCAAGACTTTAGGTCTCAACACTGTAGACAGAGTGTTGTTAGATGCCCCTTGCAGTGGGACTGGGGTAAGCAACTTGCAGAATTCACCCAAATATTGGCTTCTTTTCTTTGTTTGCTTTACAAATGAAACTGCATGGTTATACTTATTTTCTGTAGGTTATATCTAAAGACGAGTCTGTTAAAATTTCTAAAACCTCTGAAGACATAGAGCAATGTGCCCATTTACAGAAGGTATGTTCAGTTCGGCCTTTATGGTGTATTTAGGAATAACTGGGTCTTCAAAGTTTTAACCAATAAGGTTACAGGGAAATAGAGGTGGTTGTGCTCTCATCCTATCCCCTCATTTCTACAATTAGAAATGGGATTATGCAACATCAAATGGTTGGGGTTGAAAGACGAGTTAACACTCTTTTTTTCTCCAAAAGTTATCAACTACAGCATTGAAGCTTGCAATATTTTGTAAACTGGTTCACATAAAAGTGTCATTCTTATGCTGTTATTTGTTCTTCAATCAAATTCATTTTCTGAAACATTTCCATCCTTTTTCTTTAGCAATTGCTACTTGCTGCGATTGACATGGTTGATGCAAGTTCAAAATCTGGTGGATACATTGTTTACTCCACATGTTCCATAATGGTTGCTGAGGTTTGTTCATGAGCTTAAACAGTGTTAATCCATGTTACTTTTACTGTTTGCCATGCTTACTTTTTGCCACTCTTCATTTTCTCTTGCAGAACGAGGCAGCTGTTGACTATGCACTCAAGAAGAGAAATGTTAAACTCGTGCCGTGTGGACTTGACTTTGGGCGTCCAGGGTAATGCTGTTGTTTTCACACATGTTCTATCACTCATGAACTTTTCTCTCTTGGGTAACAACATTGCTTCTCATCTTCATAGGTTTGTCCGCTTTAGGCAGCACCGTTTTCACCCATCCTTGGAAAAGACAAGACGTTTCTACCCTCATGTTCACAACATGGATGGATTTTTTGTTGCAAAGGTATATCTTGAACTGGGAAATAGCGACGTATGATTTTGAAAATGCACATAAGCGTTTCCTGACTGTTTATTTTCTTGAACTCTTTCTTTTTCTTGCAAAAGCAGTTGGACATATTTTCCTCTCTATGGCAACTTAAATGTTTTTCCTTCATTCATGTATCTCACAAGCTTATATACTTGGTACATCCACTAAAGTATTTGTCTGATATGTTGATATACTAGCTGTTCTAGCTTCTAGGCAGCTAATTTTCTCAAGAGGATCGAACCTCTTCTTTCCTAGAAGTCACCTAAAAATCTAAGGCTGAAACATCTAGGTTGCACTTTCCAGATATCATCTTTATTTTACTGCATTCCATGGAGGGCATGCGATCAAGGCGTCAATAGCTGTTTAGGTTGGATTGCTAATGATGCAGAACACCAAGGAACAAGCTCTTTAATATTGAGTACATATACCTGTAATGAACCAGGCCACTAGTGTCTTGTTCAAGATTTTTATCGGGTCTGTAAAGATTCTTTACATATTTTTTCCAAATGAAATTAATTCCTCAATAGGATATTGGGACAGGGTGGGAGCATGATGATGCGCACCCCTGGTATTCCTCAACCATGATTATATTTATTCTACTTATAGTAAACTTCTTAGGCAACTGATTTTTTTTTTTCAAATAAAAAGATTAATCGGTGAATTGATGATGTGGCTATTATATTGAGTAATAGAATGCTTAATTGAGAAATACTTATTTTGATTTCATGGGGGAATTTTTTTCACATTATATTGTTATGGTGTATTCTCTAACTGTCCTAAAATAGATTCTGTTGATTGGAAATGCTGCCTCTGCCCAGACCTGTTGCAGGTTCACCATTGATTGATATGGTGGGGGGTGTGCTTGTTTTTGTTCATATTTTGAATTATAGATCAAATAGTCTCAGGCACAATGTTTTTATTTGTTATAGGTTATCTGGTTTATGGATCCTCCACCCTACCTACAATCTTGTGATAATAGGTGCTACTATAGTTTTAGAAAACTCACATTGCCACTCTGCTTTTTGCAGTTGAAGAAACTGAGTAACTCAATACCCTCTGCCGGGACCGAACCGTCAGAATCTGTGGAGCAAGCCTATGGACTGAATGAGAGTGATAGGGAAAAGAGTACTTCCACAGAAAAGGGTAAAAGCTTAACAAATGGTTTTCCTAATGATGGGACTCCAGAGAATCCATCCAGTGCTAAACGGGGAATGAAACGAAAAATTCCATCTAGAGAGGAAATTTCAAAATCCAGGTAAATATATCTGTCAGAAATGTGGTCAGCTTTACTGAATGAAGGTTCAATGTATTCAACTCTGAAATAGAATAATGTGGATGAGTCATTATGATTTTTTTAACTAGGAACATTTGTTCTGTAATTAGAAACTAATATCTTTAGCATACTGCAGGGAGGAGAAAAGAGCAGCTTATAGAGAGGCTAATCGGAATGCTGCAAAGAACAGTAGGAAGTGAGGACTGACGTCTACAATTCCAGCCTTGTACGACATGGTGAAGTCATAATTGCCTGCTGATCAAGTTCAAGTTATCTGGAGCAAAATGTCTGGCTTTAGTTATTTGTATACTTTTTAGTTAAGTTGGGTTGCCCTTCGTGGACTGCAAGTCCAGAAAATTTTGTTGGTTACATAACTGGTTCAACTGTTGCTGTTATTACTATAAACACAATCAATGGGCTATTAATAAGTCCAAAGCATTTCAGTCGAGATTTTGCAAACAATCATAAACAAGTTATTTGAGCATGTTCCTGCTGTATCTTATTTCCCTTTTTCCAGGAATAGCAGTGGTAGATCTGTGCCCTGTGGACGTTGTCTGTCCACAGTTTTTAACAAGGAAAATGGTATTGTGACAGAACAACCCAAAATACGGACATGTTACCCAGAAACGCTGAATTACCTTTCGATACAGAAAGTTTATGATTGTTATTAGGTCCTAAACCATGAGTTCAGAATATGTAATGTTGGATGCATATCTATCAATATCCAAATTGTTTTGTGCATTCCTCAACTAAGAGGGCTTCAGATTAACCTTGACATAAGAGAATCGGGTTATAATAAAAATTGCAAGTTTATAATTACAAGTCTATTATCACAAGCCTTCTGTTATCGACCAACAATTACAAGTCTCGTAGGCCTACTTGATTTACACGTTTTGAATATTCTGCAAACTTGGTTGAATTGCAAAGCAATTCTTGATGTTATTTTGTTGAGTTGTGTGTATTGATGATGTTCCTTGCATTATTCTTTAAATAAAAAAGTTCAAGATAACTTTCAGTGTTATTTTATTTAAAATAACTTCTGATAACTACTGACACACCCTATTTTATTTATTATTTTAAGGATCTTGAACCATATGGATTCTTTGTATCTTTTTTTTACAATTCACGTTCAAGTTTGGACTTTATAAAATTTGACATGTTCTTCTTGGTCCGGACCTAGTAACGTTTTGGTTGATTTTAGTGTACAACACTTATTTTCATCTCAAACAATTTATTAATGACTGAATTGTTTCCCAAATTAAGAATTAATGAGCAATGTAAAAACTTTAACACCTGAATAGTAGTTTGGAATGCTTTAGAGTTTCATTTTTTTATTAATCTATTCGTCGGGAGAGACTTTTCTCTTCATTTTAGGCTCTTTGTTTAGTAAAGGCCTTGTTAAGATATTACAAATCTTACCCTTAATTTCTTAAAAAAAAACATATATCTCTCTTAAAGTATTTTATTAGTTTCTTCCACCTTTTGTTTAAAAAATATATATCTCTCTTCTATATTCATAAATCTGTATTTTTTTTCTTCATTTTCTACTGCTACTTCTGTAAGGATTAATTATTTATTTTCTTTTTTAACAGGGACATCCACTATTTTTTTCTCTTTCTTCTAAATTTTCTTGTAATTTTGATCTTTGTGGTGTCATAGTTTCAAAGAACAAATATGACAATCTCATTGAGGTTGCCAATTATTTCAAGTTCTTTTGTGCATGCCTCAACTAAGAGGGCTTTGAATTAATTATAGAGTTGTTCTTGATCTGTGAGAACATGTTTTTGTATTTTTGATTTTTTTAGTAATGAAAATTACAAGTGTACTGAATTACAATGAAAACAACAAGCTTGTTGTTACAAGCCTACTGTTATTAGCTCACAATTACATACTTACTTGATACACAAGTTTTGAAAATCCTGTGAACTTGGTTGAATTACAAATCAATTTTTGTTGTTGCTTTCTTGAGTTGTTATGTATTGATGATGTATCTTGTCAATAATTACTCATTCACCCTATTCAAGCAACTCAAGATAACTTCTAGTAATTACTCACTCATCCTATTATATTTATTATTTTAAGGATGTTGCCCCTTGTAGACTTGTTATATATATTTTTTTATAACTCACAATAAAGTTTAAACTTTATCGAGTTTGGTCTGTAATTAATTATGATTGACATGTTTTTTATGATCCAAACTTGGTAACACTTTGATCAATTTAGTGTACAACACATATCTATGTAAAATGATAGCCATCATAAATAGTGTTATGATAAAAGTTTTCTTTTGACTCATGAAACTTTTTATTTACTAATTATATTATATGTGGCATGTAAACTTATAAAGTAAAATGGGCCTTTTATGTCAAGTGTACATATAAAAAATACATGATTGATGAAGCTTTTGAAGAGATAGAAAAATAAGTAAACAAATAAACTTTAAATCAAGATTCCTTAAAAATATATTTATTTTCTATTATTTTCATTTAAAACAAATAAGAATTTGTATTGTGAGCTTTAATTTGAAGTGTATATTGAGTTTTTTTTCTTGAGTAGTAAAACTATAAAAAATACAATGAATTTGTATCTATGTTGTATCAATCATTATTAAAAATATTTAAATTTTTTTAAGAGTTTATGATAATACAATAGTTGAATTATGTGTTAGATGTACCTTTATTGGTTTTCAATAAAACTCTTTACTAACATCACTTGAAGCTTAAGGCTCAAGAGAATTTGTTTTATTAACAATATGGTTATTTGAACAAAAACTTAAAACAATTAAAATAAATATATGCAAAAAATAAAATGATTTAAATTCAGTATGAAAAAACATATTTCTTTACTATAAAAAAAAGAAAAAAAATAATGTTTTGATTATTTTTATGTAACTATATTAAAAAATATAAAAAATAATTAATTAAATAAAATAATATAAAGAAATAAAAAATAAAGAGCTTGCATTTTATTTTCATTGAATATTCATCTTTAGTTATTTTGAAAACTTATACATACTAGTTTCATATATATATAAACAAATTTTATTATAAAAGCTAAAATCTTATTTAAAAAGCATGGCATAATATAGTATTTTTAAAAATAATATTTATAATTATTTATTGAAATATGATTTTATTGAAAGAGGGCCTAGAGAATCATGTCTATGTTCGCCTGGGCTTTGGATCGTAGGCCTGAAATTTTTTGATATTAGACGATGCATTGTCTGTCATAGTAAATGATACGTTACTTGTTCCAAATAGTTTCTAGTCATTGTTGTGTTAGCCCATAGGTCTATAATCACTTATGGCTTATTGATTTTGATGTTAACAACAATTAATGGATTTAAAATGCTTGTCAAAGTTTTTAATATTGCATGAATTTCTATACATCAAATTGAATCTATTTGGACTCTTTAGATGCTATATGGACTTGAAGATACCTAAAATCATTTAATATAATAATGTTTTTATGGAATTTAAGTTAACATCATAAAAATAAACTTCATCCAAAAGTATTTTTATTGTCAAAATTCATTGTCAAAATATGCTTTCATTGTCAAAATAAATTCACAGTGAAAAATACCTTATTGAATATATTTTTATCATATGTCTTGGTATTGTCACAAAAATTATTGGAAATCATATATTTTAGTAAAATGCAAGAGCGTCTTGTAATCATCATATTATTTTTATAAGATGACAAACTTGTAATTTTAAAAGAAATGTATTTAACACCCCGATCCCAAATTGTCTAATCACCTTATCTCTCTTGTTCTTGTAACAACTCTCTTTCTCTATACATATAGAGGCTAAATGTTTTCAATATTGAAAGAACATAAAAAAGTTTAATCTTGAACCCATAAAAAATTGTTGTACAGGGTTTGATCATAAGCTTGTAAAAGAATTGAGTTTAGTCTTGAACATGTAACTAAACCCCTAAAAGGATTGGGTTTAATATTGAATCCATAAAAAGAATTTTATGAAAGGTTTGATTGTAAGTCCGTAAAATAATTGGGTTTAATCTTGAACCTGAAAAAATATTATATAATCAGAAAGGTCTTATTTGTTAGAAGATCAAGTGTAATAGTGAATACTTTAACGGAGATTAAAGAGTGGAGTAGAAAATTGTTTGAATCACTATAAAAATCGATGTGTTTACCTCTCTCTCTCTCTCTATCTCTATCTATCTATCTATCTCAATTTACTTGTGATTTGGTTAATTAAGTATTATTTTTGTTGCCTAATTTGAAGAGATAAAATTGTTCTTGTATGGAGGTTTTTGAACCTCAATAACCATAATTTCAACATATTTTCACCTAAAAACATATATATAAAAAGATCTTACGGATCTCTAAAACTTATTTTTTGAAAAAAATAAAATTAATTGGCATAAACACTCAAAGTTAAATCATACAAATATTTTAAACTTTGATCTACTTTTTTTGGCGTCATTAAATGTATAAATCACCTCCATTAAATCTCTCTTAAGTACAAATTCATAAACACCAAAATCAAAGTTATTGGTTTATGGAAATTGGTTACTCGTAAACTTTCTCTTCTTTTTTTTCTCATTTCTCAACATTCAGGAAATGAGATAAAAAAAACAAATGAAGTTTAATGACTTAAATAAAAATGTAAAAAACTATAGGGACCAGAGTGTAGAATGTCTAATTTTATATTTTCAAATGTTGAGGAATATGAATCTTTAATGTAATATAGGAATAATCCTTGTCATATTGCATATGAGGAAGTATAAAATGAGAAATAAAACCCAACATATAAAAACGACAACATAATTTGGAAGTATTTTTCTATATATATGGTCCTTTTTTTTATTTTTTTTTAACTTAACCCCATAATTACATTTGGTAACATGAATTTTTAATGCAATGTAAGAATAATCTATGTCACATGGTATATATGATGTGAAAGCATGCAATGTGAAACAAAATCCAATGCATAAAACATGAAAACATAACTCGAAAGGACTGTAATAGAAAAAAATAAAGTTTAATGACCAAAGTAAAAATAACAAAAACTTCAAGGATCTAAAAGGGAAAAATGGATATAAATAGTGGGATTAAGATATTAAATATATTTGTAAATTTTAAAATACATATTAATATTAATATGCTTTAACTTAAAAATAAAAATAAAAGGTGTTATTATTCAAACTTACAGGGTAATTTTTTATAGATTTTAATCCATGAGATTTGATAAAATTTGTAGATAATTAAGATTGAACAAATGTAATAATCTATTAAATTTAATGAAATATCACTTCTTAATTAGCAAAATAAAATAGGTGGTGGAATTTCTTGTTTTAGAATATATGTGTGTGTATTAAAATTTAACATGTTTTAGCAGCCTACTATATTATTGGTTTGCGCTATGCTACAAGTTATATAAATTTTTTTTAACGCAACAAAATATATTCAAGTGTTGCTACCGTGTTTTATAATAGTTTTTTAATTATGAACTCAAAATATATTGCATATGGACGATATATTTTAAAAAAATACTAAAATGATGACATATTTGGATGACATGTTTTTTTAAAAAAATATTGAAATGATAATATATTGAATAGATCTTGGTTAACTTGTCAAAAATTTTACCCTGATCATGAGAGATAACCCTACATAAAAAAAATAAAAATAAATGATGAAAATCAATTCCTAATTAACCTAATGTTAAAAGATGACATTGAAAAAAAATATTACATGAAAAAGGAACAAAAAATAACTATTTGGGTTAACTTGTCAAACTAGGAACCCGGGTCATGAGATCAGGATAAACCCATAGAAAAAAAATAAAAAACAATTACAAGGCCCAATTTTCAACTAATCAGTGTTGAATGATGAAAAAGAAATTAATTAAGAAAAGAAAAAAAAACACAAGTCAACCCGAGCTAACTTGTTAAACTCACGACCTAGGTTATGATTCTAAGACAATTTCATAAAAAAAAACAAATAAAAAAATCACAAAACTCCATTTCCAACAAATTCAATGTTGAAGGTTGAAATCGAGAAAAAAAAACTAAATCCATGAGACTAGGATAACTCCGCAGAAAACAAATTAAAAGAAAATTACAAAGCTCATTTCTTAAACAACCTAATATTGAAGGATGAAATTAAAATAAAAAACTAAATATAAAAATAAAATTGATTTGTTGAATGGTGAAATTAAAAAACAAAATTGACTTAAAGAAAGACCAAAAAATATAAACCGAGTCAATCCAGTTAACTTGCCAAATTCATGACTTGGGTTATGAGATCAAGATAACACCATAGAAAGTAAATAAAAAAAATATAAAGCCCAATTAAAAAAAATATTCAATTAAAAAATAAACAAAGTCAACCCGGGTCAACCTATTAAACCTGCGACTCAGGTCATGATATCCGGATAACCCATTAATAGAAAAACAAATTATGAATTCCAATTTTCAATTAACCCAATGTCAAAAGATGAAATAAAAAAAAAGGTTAATTAGAAAAGGTGACCCAAAAAATGACCTCAGTCAACCTAAATTAATTTGTTAAATCCACGACTTATCTCATGAAATCAAGATAAATTCATAAAAAACAAACCCCACTTCCAATAGATCTAATGTTTAAGATTGAAATTGAAAAAAAGAACTAAATCTATGAAACCGATATATAATCTAACAAAAAGAAAATAAAAGAAAATATGAATAACAATTCCCAATACGACATAATAATGAAGGATAAAATTGAAAAAAAACCCTAAAAAAACTAGGTTGGTGACGGGTTAAATAAGAAAAAAAAATTATTCAAATGAATAATGTCTTATAGGTGTGGCTACAATGATTTAGTCATATCCTTTAGTGTTTTGTTAATAAAAAAACTAAAGAAAAAAAACACACACACCAAAAAAAAAAATTATTCCAATTAATAGTGTTTTCTAGGTGTGACTACAATACAAAAGGAAAATAAAAAAATTACAAAGCACAATTTTTAAAATAATCTAATATTGAAAGATAAAATTAAAAAAAAATAGGTTGGTGAAGGGTGAAATTAAGAAAAAAAAACTACTAAAAAAAAGCAAAAACAAAAACACATTAAGAACTATTCCGATGAATAAATAGTTTTTGAAGGTGTGACTGCACTGATTTAGCTACACCCTTTAGTATTATGTTAAGTAAAGAAAAACTAAACAATAAAAAAATCCAAAAAGATGCACGTACATACAAAACACCAAGGTTCTCAAAACGCTTTTTTGACACGACACGGAACATACAATATAAACTCGAATCGTAAAATCGTAAAATCGCAAGTAAAATTTTTTAACTAAAAATCGTAAAATCGCAAATAAAATATTTTAACTAAAATCATAAAATCACAAGTAAAATATTTTAACTAAATTGCAAGATCCAGTCAAGTAGTAAATAATAATATAACACAATTAAAATAAAAGTGAAATAAACAATACAAATGTCCAAACACCTTAA
>Ga0307517_10005391_pt1 | contig 19306 bp, 15 predicted proteins | sample 23_EM_MG_FD_194515 | JGI IMG/M metagenome (GOLD analysis project Ga0307517, IMG submission 194515) | Populus trichocarpa ectomycorrhiza microbial communities from riparian zone in the Pacific Northwest, United States - 23_EM | ecosystem: Host-associated > Plants > Roots > Unclassified | place... | reverse complement strand
CAGGACGCACAGGACGCACAGGACGCACAGGACGCACAGGACGCACAGGACGCACAGGACGCACAGGACGCACAGGACGCACAGGACGCACAGGACGCACAGGACGCACAGGACGCACAGGACGCAGTGAGGGCGCATCAGATGCATGTGTGTTTTTTTGCTGATGGAGAAGAGCCATCGATGACCCAAGAAGAGATAGATGGAGATCTTGACTGAGAGGTGGAAAAAATAGTAAAGAGTGAACTAATCTCTAATGAACGAAAAGTTCGTGGAAGTATGGTTCCGGAAGACTAGAGTTGGGACCATTTTTCTCTGAATTTATGTTTAGTTATATGTGTTAATATTGCTAAGATAAGTTTTTTCAATATAATAAAATCAAGATATTGATAGATGTTAATTTGTGAAATATTATATGTTAAATCATAGTAAATAAAATATTCATAATTGGCAAGCAGAGTCAGAACTAGCTAATCTGGAGATCTGACTCAGCAATTCTTCTATGAGAACTATATCTTGTAAATACATATCTTTTAAAGTCCTCTGAGCCATTGGCAATATTGTTCTGGTATGCATTCATCATATGTAAAACCCACTGATAGTATTATAAGAATATAAGATATTTTCAATATTATAGGATAATAGTTATCCACCTTTTTTCGTTTTACTATTCTTGAATATCATTTTTTTGTCTTGGCATTATTAACATGTATGACTAAACATAAATTCAAGCATTACGGTTATGGTTACATTGAAAACTGTCACACTTTTTGTGAGAAAAGTGGTCCCAACTCTAGGCTTCCGGAACCATACCAGAACTTTTGAAGAACTGCGGTACTTTGTACAATAGAAACGGTGTTCGGAAGATGAAAACACCTGGGAACTACCCGAGGATTAAGAACAAGCTAAGGAATTGGTTGAAGAATTTCATAGAGAGAATCCAGATATGCCAAATTTGGGCTATGTAGTATTAGAAGGAAAGGTTTTCCTGCTGTGGCCAAGTAAACACAGAAGGTTTTTTACCCTACCTAGTAGAGTACTAAAAGGAATTTATATTTATCGCTAGACATGTACTATAAGGAGTTTGAGGTCAAACCTCTTTGGTGGGAGCTAATATTACCCTAGCGGGAATAGCTTGCATAATTCAGAGCGCGGTATATGCCACCATGGGGGAGAGCATATATCCGAACCCAAGCTTCCTGAGTTGGGACTTCCCGCAGGCATCTGGAAGACTACTAAGGAACCACAAAGAGTTCACGTTTCAAGATATGGCTAACTGATTGGAACGATGATTAGAGAAGCAGTTCTCTACTCTTACTAATGCATACGCATCATGCATTGATAGATGAATATCGGACTTGATTACTCCATATTCATGATACTATTGGTATGTACGCATTTAGACTGCATATTCCATTATAGTCTATCAGGACGAAGAGATCGAAGACTGACTACTGGTGGAGTGGGGACACCCTCATAAGAAATAGCAGTCACGAGATTCCCAGAGTCGAGCTGGGCAAGATTCAGGGTCAAACAATGTTCGCACTTTGTTCTGATAAACTGAATTTCTAGAAAGATACTGCTTTACTAGAGAAGTCAAAGTAGCGTGAACATTAGTATAAATAGTAGGGCTCTCCCCGATGGTTGAGAAAATAATCAAGCAACGGAGAAGAGACCTTAACAATATTATAAGTTACTACGATATTCTTCTATTACTTTACCGAACAATTCATCTTGAACCTTCCTGGCCTATATTCTGTTGTGTCGAATATCCTAGACCTAGTTAGTCCGGAATCCTACTGGGTTAGCTACCCTGTAACACAAGGACGGTCTAGCCTTGTTGGTAAAGGTTAAGTGACAACAGAAACAGTCTGGAGAGAGCTCCAAACATCTGTTTCTGCTGGCGCAGCTGGAAAACCTGCTGCCAACGTACTAGATGGAAAGCCTGGTAGTAGTAACCGCAACTTACCAGGGGTAGAGGATCCACTGCGACTCTTGTTGGCCAGAGAGAGGGCAGACGGGTTGGATTCTTGTGCTGCCTCTGGTACCGGTATGTCCGTGTGAACATATTCAGACCGCGGATCACCAGGGTAATGGTCCCTCTCCGGCGTACTAACTTGTGTCTCCTCCGACTTGTCCCCATGCTGCCTGGCTCCTGAGACCACCATTACAAGATCCTTGGCTGATCCTTTCACCAGGATCTGCGAAGAGGCGGCAGCCATGAGATCCTCACTGAGATTGGAAGCAAACGGAGCAGGGCTATCTGGTGGCCTAATCCTCACGGTAGGTAGCCGACTTTGGTTGGCCTCCTGATGGGGTCTTTCCTGTTCAACCATGATTGAGGGGTCAATTGTGGGCACAGTGCGGACGATCTTTCTCGGGGGTTCTACATTGTCGGCTGGACAGTCTGGCTTATCAGATTCGGCCATTGCTGTTTGGTCACGCTTGCCATTGCTATTGACTTTACAGGTAGCTAGCTCAGAGACTTTCTTGATATTAGTCTTCCTTCCGGTTTGTTGGCTAGGCTGCAAGGCACAGTTGTTTAAGTTATCATGAGGGTAAAAAGATTGCCTACCAGGAGATGGCATGGAATTGGGAGGTGAGGCCAGAATCGCAGCGTGGGCCGGATGGGCGCTGATAACAGAAAAAGAATCGTTGTGGGATAACGGTTTGTCGACGTCTGCCAGACCACTACAACGCACCATTCGAGTCTTTTTCATGCTGTTTGTTCTGGCCAACCTAGTGCCTCGCTTTGGGGCCCCGCTGATGACTCAGGGTTCATGCTGTCGTCTGAGCTATCATCATCGCTACTCTGTAACTTGTCAGGAGAAGGACCTTGATTATTTCGATGTAAGAAAGATAAGCTCACAGGAGAAGGAGTCTCATCTTCATCCGCTCTTTGAGGATGGCCATAGAAAAGCAGATCTATTGGTTCGTGCAGCGTATTCGTTGACCACCAATGCAGCCATCCCGGTCACTGAAGAGTGGGACAATTTCACCAACCGGCAGCAGCCTGTCAGGATTATTCTGGAGGATTCGGGTACCTTCTCTCGTTGCACCAACAAGCACCAGATATCCGTATCCGCGTTCTAGGACACTCTCTATCTCCTCCAAGACGTTGTCAAAGGTGGGCTCAGCTATCTCTAGCCAGTAACCCTACTCCCCTGGTTGCCACAGGACCTTGTCCAATCCAGATGGGTTGGGGGCACCCGGCCGCGAACTGGATGGCTCCTCTATCAAGAGGCAGACTCTGCCCCGGACGGCTAAACCTGAGGACGACATGTTAGAATACAGTATAAAGATTAAATGGGGACTCATTGAGACAAGTTACGATCATTTCCGGCCTGAATAGGAGCGGCCAAAATGGGAGCACCTCGTCCTCTGATTAGGCTTTCCAGAGTGTCCCGATGTTGTTTTGCATTTTCTTTCAGCAAAAAAGTCGTGGCATTCTGCAAAACGTCTGCCTCAAACAGTGTCATTCTGCCAGAGTGCAGCCCTGCCGCCGCCTGCAGTAGCAACGGATGTGAGAGTAAGAGAATGTGCCTAAATGGCGGCCCATCTGGCGTCCGTACATCAGTAAAAGAAATACCTTGCGTTTTGTCTCTCCCAGCTCACCCAGTGCGCCAGGCGTTTCAGGCGCTGATAACATTAACTCCAGTTCGGGGTGCGTCTGCCTGGGGTCATTCCGTCGAGAAGTGCAAGGGCTGTGTCCAATGTGTCTGGACGGGCAAGTCAGTGTCCGGGCGCATTGGACCCGGCCCTTTTGCGTCCTGATGAATTTGACCCCTCCTGGCGCAGCCACACCCCTGATACTCAACCCCCAGCACCCAGCTTCTTCATCCCGTCGCTCCCAATGCACCAGCTCCCATTCAGCCCTTTTGCGGACATCTTGCAGCCACGACAACTCTCCTTCCGGCTTCCCCCCCTGATACGCCCGCCCACCAGCTTTTTTTCCATGATACCCTCTCTCCTTTAACTCTGTCACTAAGCTCCCTCTGAATCCATTTCTCATCTGGAACCCCACCAACATCACCTCTGCTTCACCCACACTCCTGGATTCCCTCGGTCCTCTCGCGTATTCGCTGGATGTTTTCCCGTCATTACTTCCTCCGCCCTCATCCCTCCTAATACGTTCAGCCCTCCCTCCCCCACCCTCTGATCCCAGCCCCTCTTCTCCCATATCCGGCTGACCTCCCCGTCTCTTGCCTTTTTGTGCAGCTCTGTCCTCAGCTCTCCACATCCTATCTCGTCTACTCCATGCCTGTCGCCGCCTCCCCGGCCTCTTACAGTCCACTCGCGGGCTCCCGCCGTCTTCCCCGGCCTCCCACAGCTCCCCAGACTCATTCCTGGGCCGGTCTATCTACAGCTACCCACTATACGACTTACCCAAGCATGCGCAGTTTATAACCATCTGCCTGACTCATTCCCATCCCTTCCGAACCTACAATTGCCCGCTAGATGCCTTACTCATACTTGCGTGGCTTATAACCATCCGAGCAATTCATTCACATGTGTTTCCTGCCCACCGAGTCACACACTACTATTGTTTGACTATTCCTGACCCTTTTAGCACTTGTAATTTAATTTAATTTTATTACATATATATACGCGATCAGCGAGTGGTGATAAAAGCATTCTCCCTATCCTCTCGATCGGTTTCTTCAACATGTGATTCCGCCTCCCCACAGTCTTGGAACTGCGCTGCACCAACCAGTGCTCCTGCATTGGGCCCATCTTCTCGCCGCGGCTTGTGCCGACCATGTCCTCCTCCTGAATCCATGAGGCCGCTCGCGGCGTCCAATTCCTCCAGCTCCGTATCACTACCAAACTCCCGCCTCAATGCCTCCGCATCAATGTCATATCCCGACATCGTCTGGACCTGCTTTCCCCGCTCCTTCGCGATTCTGGCCTCCAATGTCGTCATTATCAGCTGGATTATTTGACGTTGCCAAACTCTTCCTGTTTTGCGCCAGGATCGTGTCTGAAGTTCCAGCAGGGCTATCTATCCGTTAGATGACCTTTCACCCAGCTCGACTACTTGCTGTTTTCAAAAGTCTCCGTATGCCTGGGCTGTCGGGGGATCCGGACACTTTCGAAACCTGCCAGTATACATTGTTTTTCTTACCCCTGGAAGTGGCCCTTGTGAAAGTGACATTATCGATACAGATGCCAGTCCGCCAACATGGCAGTAAATGACATAATATGATGGCTGTCAGACTGATAAACGGGCAATCGATCTTATCCAGGAAACCCTCATCGGTCATGCCTTTCCTTTTCGGGCCAGAGTAATATTGAGCCTAAATCACACGCGGAATCTGAGGTGCCAGCAATCTAAGAGAAATTGGCTGTCTGCCGGATTAGATTGATTTACTCTTACTTCGATTCGAAACAATCCTGACAAATGACAAAAAGATACCTCATAGCTGCCTGGCGGGCAAATGAACCTATCCTCCTCCAGTAGCAATTCTACTCTTCGTGTGCAGGCTGTAGGATCATCAATATTGAGCTTATAGAGTTCTGTTATAGTCTTCTTTGCTGTATGCAGATACTGAGATCTGCATCCGCTGTGCTTTGCCTGGATCTGCATCCGCTGTGCTTTGCCTGGATCTGCATCCGCTGTGCTTTGCCTGGATCTGCATCCGCTGTGCTTTGCCTGGATCTGCATCCGCTGTGCTTTGCCTGGATCTGCAAATCGGTGACCAGCGGCCACTGCATTTAGTGTAGGATAAGTGTTTGTTAACAGTTCAGGGTAACTTACCAGGTCATTTAAGGATTTAAGGGCGGGGTAGCATCAGAACGGTCGGAAAAGCATAATTTGGTCCGGGTATCGCGCCAACATGTGTGGGCCTCTTCGGTCAGAATCATTGGGTCCGGAAACAAATTGAAGCAGATCGTTCAGTCCCACATCAGGTCACGGGATCTTGCCAGAATGGTACACTCAAGCCCGGTTGCCATATTTCGCCTACTGCTGGCTTGCTGTCCTCCGCTATCCAATTCCCCCACCGTTGCATCTGGGTGACTTGGGGTTATCACGGGCATTGCAGGTGGATTCAAGTCTGTGGGCGAACGGGAGGGAATGGCAGATGTAAAACCATTTTGGCTAACTCGTACTTGAGCAGACGTTCTCCGTCCGAGGTAACATGTCCTCCCCCTGGAATTCCAGGTTTTCCGGCGGGTGATTGTCAGTATCGAGCGCCTCGAGCTAAGGAACTCACGCCCAATTGGTCTTTGCGCTCCACAGGTCGATTGATGATCCGTATCATCCCCATGCTGGCCTAACTCGTTCTCCTCACTCTCCTTACTCTCCTCACTCTGGCCATCATTATGCTCATATTCCCCATCATTAGAGTCTAGACTCTCATCCGCTGAATCTAAGACCTGCTGCCGGTTGTACAGGACAGGCTCTGGTACCTGGGGTGGTGAAGAAGCTGGCTCCCGCACAGCATCCCTCCTCCTACCAACAGTGGACCCAGCCATAACAGACTCAACACTGGGTGATGTTATTATAGTTAATCTGTCCCTGGACCCAGATCCACTGAAACATGTGAGAAGGACCTCCCTTCGCGTTTGCCTTTCCTGTATCGATGAAAGTGCTTCGTCCGCCATAAGCCGCCGCTGTTGTTGTGACATAGTATGCAGGTGAATAGTAATAGAAGAGAATTACAGTGTATGACGTTGAGGTGCAGGTGGTGTCAGGAGGCCTCTAGTGGTAGGTAGCTACGGGCACGATATCGGGTGTGAACTTGGAAGATCGAAATGGTCGGCCCAGCTTCCTTAAAAACTGTGGACATTCACAGTTCATCACTCGCTTTGATGTCTGCTGCCATCAGCACACATCGCGGGTCTAAATTGCAGCTTGATACCTGATGATATAGGAATTTGCACCCAAAGACTGGGCAGCGCTGCGATTTCAGTGGGGCAATACAGGTGTTAGGTACTTGGGGTTCCTGAACTAGATGAAAAAATGGTTATCAGAATGTACGGACTACTTTAGTTGAGTAGGTCTCCCAAGCTGACAGAAACAAATGTAGGTAATGCTAGGGCTCGGGCCCGGAGACTAATATCAGAGAGTGAAAGCTACCGCTAAGGCTCAACGGATAGGATATAAGATGAAAAGCTAGGATAGAAATAGTAATAAAAGGGGCAACCCCGAACGAAAAACAGCTAGAGAAGAACAAGAATGATTCCCACAAGTCCAAAGAGCAAACCGCTAATGCTATCAGAGAGAACATATACCGAACGAAAAAGAGCTGGAAAAGAGCAAGAATGATTGTAACGGGGGCACTCAGTAGGAAGACAGATCCTAAGATTGCGACCGCTCCGAAGACTCAAAGTAGAAGTAAAGATAAAAATAAAGAAAAAGATAATTCAAAGTAGAATCAAGCAGTAAAACTTAATATCGTTCAGCCTGAAAGCTTCACGCAATAAGTTCTCACGAGGATCGTGGGTTATCAGAATAGGTTGTCTCTCGCTTTAGTTAAGTAGAATAATGTAAAGCCAGAGGACACCCATCAACCATTTTCACCTTTCACGAGCACCTTGCTCAGCTCAGGGCTGTCCAACTCACCTGCCTAGAGTGAGCGAATACTCAGAGGCAGTCGGACTGTGCCGATATTAACTATTCGCACAAATAGGAAGGGCTCCTGGTGATATCTCTCCAGCTCAATCTGCATGAGCGAAAACTCTTTCCGATTGGTAGTATGTTAGTTGCCAACCGACATACCCACCGTAGAGATAATATCCATTGGGACTCACTGGCCCGGCGGTGGTTTCAACTATACAAGCTACGCAGTCCATCAGCAAATCTCCTTAGCCATACTAAGCTTCTGAAACTGACTTCATGCTCCCACGATAAGAAATCTCCTGCTGCTTGACTGCATGAGCACTACCCACAGCAAACCATGCGGGACCCTCTTAAATCGTAACAAGACTCACACCTCTAGAGTCCACTAATAACCCATGGTAATGCTACAGTTCACAGGGTAGCCTGGGACTGGCTTTGGGGTGGTTGTCCTGGAAGCCTTGCAGCTTTCCCGGTCAGCCCGAAGCCCTCAACTGTTAACCATACAACTACCCAGAGGTCAAAGTATGCCCGTAGGTGGTTCCCAGGTATTATCCAGGTGGCGCCCGAGGAGCCGGTCACCCTCACACCGCTCCTATATCCTGTGAACAGCTTCTGGTCCGTTGGACGGCCACAACTCATATAGTGTTCGTTACGGGACGGGGCGGGGCTGGTTTTGTCTTTGTGACCTGCCATTACTCTGGCCCGGGGTCAACTCTATGCCATTCCTCCCCACCCCCTATGACACGGGACCCTGGCCGGGCTATATGGCGGGCCGGTACTTTATTCTCCCTGCTGATTGCCTAGACAGGCCCCCGTCTTCTCATCCTCCACTCTTACCCCTGTGCGGGGCCCCACTTATTCCCCCAAGTGATATTCTGTGACTAAACAAATGACAGGTTGAAATCTAAGGGGTGTTTGGCCTCTCAATTCTGATCCGAAATCACAATTTGAGATCAGAATTGGCTGGCCAGGTACCCCCTAATTATTTTGTATGTCTACTATGATGACTCCACTATTAGGATATTCCATATAGCAATCCGGCAACTATCTCAAAAGATAGGATTTGAATATAGTGCTCACATTATCATTATGATTTGGGCTTCTGGTTTGAGATAAATAGTGTTTGGAAATCGCTCTCAGTATATTATTGTAAGCGTATAATCTAGGTATGTTTCTAAGTACTTCTAAGCATATGATTCTGGGTACATAACTCTAAGCATATAGTTGTATAGTTATGCATGCACGATTCCTATCTTCCTCAAGATATGCCAGTCTCCTCCGGCTTATCATTTCCTGATCTCATTCAGGGTGTATGGCTTTGGGCTTATGGCTTTGGGCATTCAGCTTTGGCCTTATGCCTTTGGGCGTTCAGCTTGCGGCTTTTCATTCTAAGACTATTGGTTTAGGCGCCACGTCTCACATGCCTTGCAAGGCATCCACCCAAATACTAGCCACTATTGAAATCTTGTCTGAGGTTCAGGCAATCACTTACCCTAAACTTGCAGATAGTTAGTCAAACTGGACGCTCACTATGGTGTATAAAAAGCTATGGTTTTAGGTGACTCTCTTTAGCGTATAGTTTTGGGTGTATGGTTTTGGGTGTATGGCTTTGGGCGTATTGTTTGGCATTGGGTGTATGGCTTTTGGGCGTATAATTTTGGGCACATGGTGTTGGGCGTATGGTTTGGCTGTGGGTGTATGGTTTGGCTTTGGGCGTATGGTTTGGCTGTGGGCGTATGGCTTTGGGCGTATAGTTTGGACGTATGATTTTGGGAGCACAGCCTTGCAAATAAGAACAGGCCAAGCTCAAAAGTATATACCCATACTAAATAGAAAAATCAATGATTAGGAACATTATTATACATTCAGATGCATGCGCAACTTCTGCCACCATTTAGGCAGCTTATTGAACTCCCACAATGGCTTCCCCGTCTTCTCCACATATGCATCGTGCACTGCTTGATGTGTAAAGTGGACAACACTACACCGATTTCCGACAAAAGAGCCAATATAATGTTCCACTGCATAGGAAGGCATGAAAAGAATGGAACCTAGAGAATATATCTTAGTCACTTATTGGAATTGGATGAGATGGGCGGGAGTCTCTACATACCAGGGGTACAATCAATCTTGACTCCAAGCTCAGGAAAGCAGGCATCGCCGCCCTCAAAGTCTCTCAATATTACTATCACACACCACCCATGGCATACGTCCTCCAGATCCTTATGGTTATTGGTATTGCCATTGATGACAAGTGAGGTGGAGGTCCATATTCCAAATGCCTCGTCAACATTGTCAGCTTTCCCATTGTAAATGGTCTCATAGACTGCTGTGTATTTGGAATGCTGCTCTGGGAGGAAAGTCTGAAATAGGGCCTCCACGGTTTGAGTCAATGGTAAAAGCTGTTGGCTGAATTCTTTGAGTGTATGAATTGCTAATTTCGTGTTATATGACTAGGCTGGCCCGGGTCCAAGTTCAATATTCTGCTTTCGTGATCACATTAGTGGAACGAAAGCACGGTGCGCAATGACATAGACTTTGGTTCTCAACGTACTGTCCGGGTTATGTTGGCAGCTCCCAGTTCCTACCGGAGAACTCACGGTTGTAGCATCCTTCATACTATTACTCCCAGCGTTATGAGTGGTTTGAGCACCTTCCATCTCGCTTTGCCTAAAGCCCTTCCGCGTACCGCTTGCACCATGTCAGGTATGATCTGCCGCTATATTTCATGAAGCAACATATTTGTGTACCGCTGGTTCAACTTGCGGTAATAGCCAACATGCCTTGATATTCCCAGCTTTGATTACACATGGGATGCCTTGCCTAAAGATAGTTTAGTATATAAGCCTAGTCTTAGCCCAAAGGATGAATTACTTAGTTGTCCTTTATTATAACAATGTCACTGGTCATCCGGTGTAATTAGGGCTCATTTTCCTCCTCCACACGCTCCTTCAAGTTTCTATCCTGCTGCTGTTCATGTCACGACAGGATTGAGTCCAGAACGTCAAATTGCCACATTAGTGGTATTTGACGCGTGGATAATTGGGGGTTTTCAACATGTGGGAAATATTCTTTTTCATTGAATAAACCTTATCCATATCCAGACGTAGACATGGTTCCCCTGAATCTAATACAAGTGACGAGGAGATTAGTATATGCCCTGAATATAGATATGCGACCGAGTTGAAAGCCGAATACAACAATTGCTAATTTCAAGCCCATGCAGAGAGATCGGTTAAATAGCAGAGAATAACACACCTTTGGCATCCAGGGTAGAATTTGCAATATCTTCACTCCAGTGTTCAGAGTTGTGGAGGTGATTGGCAGCTTTTCTTCATTCGTGCTGCTGCTTGCGCTTCTCCGCATCCCCCTTTTCCGCATCCCGCTTCTTCATTTTTGATTAGCCCTCTCATAGTCTTCCGCAGCCACACAAACTCGCTCAAAGCAAGCTTCCCTCCCGCTCAAAGCAAGCTTCCCTCCCACTCAAAGCAGGATTGAACGAAGTGTGGTTGGTATAGAGCGACGATAAAGGTATCCAAATGTGCTACAGTGGATGGCGGGTATGGAGAGACTTGGGTGGGGAGGAACTCGAGCAAGGAGGAACTTGGGTTCAAGAGGGCGCAGCGTGGGACATAGATTTAGATGGCGACAGGGCGAATGGTTTCTGTGTCTATGGGAGAAAAGGGGAAACAGAAAGAATATAGGGGAAGACAAATCACGCTATGACCTGACAAACTCAACAAACTAGAGCCAATGCAACTAGCCTTTGCACTAGTGCGTATTATCTACGACACCATTACCAGTGTATTATTTTGGGCCTAGGATTTTCCTTAGCATATGATTTTGTGTGTATATGATTTGTGTGCGTATGATCTTTCTGGGCATATGATTTTTTCTGAGTGTGTTTGTGTGCGTATGATTTTTCTGTGCGTATGATTTTCATGACGATGCTCCTGTTCCTGTAGCTTATCGTAAGAACTCGAATAAATGGACAATGTATTCAGACTTCTTGAATTTCCGCCTCTGAAACATAGAATCCTTCTACTCACTCTTACATTTACTTGGGGGTGTGCACGTGTGATCCAGCGGACATGGGTCAGAAAATGGACCCTGTCCGCCCGATACCAGATTCACTCCTCCGATTATATGGGGCATTTTCCAATCAATCCATGGCGGCTGGTCATTCACTACGGTATACATTGTTCACTTGACACCTTCTCGGCATGTCTTGGCCACTAGGATAACTTAGACGATAGTAAAAATGCCTTCTCAATTACTCAGTTAAATTCTATGAGTTTATAATTATTTTACACGAAATCAACTGAGTGGAAACGGGATCTTTTCTTTTCTTTCCCCCGGGTTCCGGCACGCTTGCTGTGTGGAACTCGAATCGTGGTATTAGTTCCTGTCTGGTCTCTTCCGCGGGTTACACGTATAACAGGTAGTGAATCAGTGGTTCCCGATAGTGCCTCCCTCTCCGAACAATCCTCTTCCAGGTGGCCCCTTGAGCCTGCTATGCAGCAGGAATTTTGGTCACCCTGTTGGTCCATACTTTCAAGATTGCTCAGTCCTTCGCCGGGAATCTCCGCCTGACCCTCTTGTGCTCCTTCCTTCTCATCAGTGTCGGATGCAACATACATGTTGACTTTACTATCCCAGATTCTGTCTTCAGGATCTGATTCCTCAGCGCCTCCCAAGTGATCGATACTTTGGTTTCGAGGTGGTCTAGGTATTACCCTAGCGGGAATAGCTTGCATAATTATGCGTGAGGTATATGCCACCATAGGGGAGAGCATATATCCGAACCCAAGCTTCCTGAGTAGGGACTTCCCGGAGGCATCTGGGAGACTACTCAGGAAACCTCAAAGAGTTCACGTTTCAAGATATGGCTAACTGATTGGAACGATGATTAGAGAACTAGTTCTCTACTCTTACTAATGCATACGCATTATGCATTGATAGATGAGTATCGGACTTGATCACTCCATACTCATGATACTATTGGTATGTAGGCATTTAGACTGCATATTCCATTATAGTCTATCAGGACGAAGAGATCGAAGACTGACTACTGGTGGAGTGGGGACACCCTCAGAAGAAATAGCAGTCGGGAGATTCTCAGAGTCAAGCTGGGCAAGATTCAGGGTCAAACAGCGTTCGCACTTTGTTCGGACGAACTGAATTCCTAGAAAGATACTTCTTTACTAGAGAAGTCAAAGTAGCGTGAATATTAGTATAAATAGTAGGGCTCTCCCCGATGGTTGAGAACATCATCAAGCAACGGAGAAGAGACCTTAACAATATTATAAGTTATTACGATATTCTTCTATTACTTTACCAAAACAATTTATCCTGAGCCTTCCTGACCTATCATCCGTTGTCTCGAATATCCTCGGCCTAGTTAGCTCGGAATTCTACCGTGTTAGCTACCCCGTAACACTATATTGTTATTCTTCAGTCACCAAGGCTCCTATGTTGGCAGACATTCTCGTCTGCTTTATCCTTTATTATCTTTTTTTCATCTTGGAAGAAACACCACAGGCTGCCATTGTTGCACCTGAACCCACGATCACCGAAGATTCAGATTCCATAGACGATTGGGAACCTGAGTCAGAAGGAGGCATAACTTTACCCTGTTCCTCTCCTTCACCACCTCTTGGCCTGTCTCACACTTCTACCCCCGAGACTATTATTCTTTCAACGCAAGCCATCGCACAGATGGAACGAGACCAAAAAGTTCTTCAGAATCTTAATGACGCTGAAGAACAAAATTGGTGGGTAACTAAACAAGGGTCCTTTCATCACCCTTTCCCTACTTTAGCCAAAGGTCGAAAAATGGCTCGACGATATTGGAGAATTAGAAATCCCCTTCCTAATTAAAGGATCACTAATCTCTGCCATGGCCCTTGTGAGCCCAAATTCTCCTCACCCGAAACTTATCAGTAATCCTGATCAACCTATGGAAGATGACCATACTTTCACCCCTCATGCATCCTCATTTGATCCGTCCTCCCGTGCTATGACCACTCCCTCAAATCCAGGATCCGTCATACATTCCCCCATGAGTCACTCCCATAGTGCGCAATTTCGTGTCGAAAAGAATACGTCACGATCAAACTCCCGTCAACGCGCAAGAAACACTACGAACCAAATGGAACTTCTTAAGCAACAAATCGGACTAGCATAACACATGTCCTCATCCATCAATCAAAGTCAAGACGAGAACTTGATAGCCTTAGATGCTTTATCGGAAGATGATAGGGCCCAGTACACTAACCTGCAGTTATTACAGACAAGGTTAGCAAAGGGCGAATTAATTGTTGACAAGGAACTTCAGGATGCTAGAAAAGCACTAGCAACTCTCGAAGGAGCAACACATGACGAACAGGAACGGCTAAAAATAGCTATTGCACAAGAATTCAGCCTCCAAGAAGCTCAGCAAGAGGAAAATGCGAAATCTTCGGAGGTCCGAGATAAAATATTTGAAGCCGAAGTAATATCTTTAAAAGCTCAATTTGCTGAACAACTTAAGAAACAGGACCTCGAATGGCAAAGAGTCCTGAGACATCAGGAAGATCGTGCTGCTGAATTGTTAAATCAACAAAAAACCAATACAGCCGAACAGCATCACAGGGACCATCATGCAGCAAAGGAACTCCTGGACAAACAAAATCAGAAATTCCAAAACGCAATACAAGCCCTGACGGATAGAATAGACCATCACGAAAAGCCCAGCTTTACCATCCCGCCTACCGAGGCAGGTGATGGTGACCCAGGACCTTCAAACCAGGGACAATTTAATCCTTGGAATCCTCCGCAAAATCCTAATCCCGATAAACGATCAGCTTCAACTCCCCGACAAAACAAAGGGAAAGAAGTTGACCGCGGAGGAAATTATCAAGCACCTCCACCACAGCCAAGTAATATTGGTAGTGATCCAGACCCAGACCCTAGTGACAATGACGACGATGACGATAAAGGAGGAAACGATGGTAGGGGCAGAAGAGGCGGACGTCCGGAACGCAACGCTCGAAGACCATCGGTTCCTAGAGATTCATCTCCCTGTACGAGACGCATATTAGAATTCTTGCAACAACTCAGTACACCAAATCGATCAATAAAAAATGCGGCTGAACCCCCTTACTTTTTTCAAGGCGATGATAACCAGGATGTTGGAAACTGGCTGACTGCATGTGAAGATTAGTTTGATCGGAATCCTTATCAATAGGAGAACCACTCTCATCGCATTGTTTTCGCGCTCGGTAAAACCAGGGGAAACAAGGTAGCCCCTTTCGGGGAAAAATATCGAAAGGTCATTGGAGGCATAGGAGGTTTCACCAGAGATCCCGATTAGGCAACTTGGGAGAGATTCCGACAAGAAATTATCAAGAGATATATCGGTATCGAGGAAGAGCGACGAGCCCTAGATGAAATGGACAGAATCAGCTATAAGGGCCAAATCGATACATACCTTCTTCTCCTTGAAAATCTCAATATCAAAGCAGGACTCTCGCGAATAGCGTGGAGGGTCCGTGTCGAAAGCAAACTCCCTCAAGAAATATTACGTCGCCTATCCCATTTTTCATTTGCCACTGATGAAGACTCGATGGAAATTTTAAGAAAGGTGGGTAGGCAAGAGGAGGAACTCCTGGAAAGGGGAAAATTAACAAAATTCCTAACGACCCCCCACGCACCCCCTCCTAAGCGAAAACGAGAAGAACCCGACAAAGGTTTCAATACCAAATACGAAAAAAGGGGATCGGAAAATAAAGCCGGAAAGGGATCTTCCCGATGGAAAGCTCCGCGAAATAACACCGCCAAAAATAAAAACAATACGGTTGCAAAAGACGAGCATACCGATTGGAAAAAGGCACATGATGGAATAAAGGACGATGTGGTTGAAAACCGAAAGAAGGAGAAACGCTGCACCCGTTGCAGCATGGACAACCACACCTGGAGAAAATGCCGTAAGCCAATCTTGGTTGCCGCAACCTTCGCATACAAAAATAGGGGAAACCCTAAACAACCATTTAAACCAAGAACTAGCACACTTGCAGTGCACCAACCTCCTCCAACACGACAAGAACCATCTGCAAAGGTTAACTTATTACGACAAGAAAGACCATCGCAAATCTGGGAATTGTCCGATACAGAAATGTCATAGGTGTACACGTTGCAAAATATCTAAGTATTTTCTTTCCTCAGTCTATAAGTCCGTATTTATCTCGCCTAGCGGACAAACTAGGACGGATGTCACCGTGTCCTTAAGAATAACAAGAGTACGAGCAAGTCGCGTCTTAGATTCAAGAAGCAAGCAGATACCACTTATTCTTAAGGCAAGCAGGAAGTGATTACGAAGATTTTTTCACACACGTTACACCTCGGCACGTTTCGGAAATTCTTGGCAAAGTCTTGGCCTTCGTACAAAAATTCTCGCTGCAGAATGCGGGGATACCACACCTGCAGGAACCGTCGAACATGGAGTAAGGAGACCGGTGGATGTGTACCTTCCTAAGAAGGAACCTGGGGTTTTCTGCCTTCCGAGAAAGGACTTTAGAGTTGCCCCCCGAAGGAGGACTTTTTCTTTCCCCCGAAGGGGTCGGATATTCCTAATTTGGAACGGTTTTCCCATTTTTCGACTTGGGTGTCTTGGGAGAAGGATCAGGGGTCGTGAAACCCCCGGTGCTTTCCCGGGCCCAACGTGCCACCAGTACAAATTACATTTGTTCTTGCCAGAGACTGGACTCAAACGCCTGACCCTACGGGTGAAGATAGGTGGGCCTGCCCTATCTCACCAACTAGACCATGGCGAACGGTTCAGAAATACAATCATATGATCCCATATTATACCCCAACCTCGGGTAACCTAAAACACCAAATACGCGTTTATGCAACAACAACCCAAACTATGCAACAACAAACAGAGTCGCTAAGACAACCACGTTACACGCAAGATAGGTTTTGTTTACCTTTATCGTTGGTTTATTTTTGTGTGTTGTTTTATTTTTGCATCGCTTGGCATTGGGATTTGGCTCGTTTAGTGAGCTTTATATCTTCGGGAACCTCTCGGCTAGGCTTTGTTACGGGGCCCCGTTTCCAAGGAGCGGGGACAAAATAACATAGGTTATTCTGATTAACTGTTCAAAAGAATCATCCAAATCGGACAAGAACTGACTGAGATAGAGCTCTTTGAAGTTAGACCACTTCACAGAGCTCTATCTCACTCAGTTTTGGTCCAATTTGGACGATTCTTTTTTTAATATGCAGTTAATAACCTGCTCTTGGCGCCCCGTTTGTCAGAAACGGGGCCCCGTCACGAACACTACTCTCGGCAGGGGGTAAAGACCGCTTGTAGTGGGTTGCCCGGAAGTATAAAATATTTTAATCATTTATTATAGAAAGTTTGTCTGAGGAGACCTATGTGGTCGAAACAACGTGGGCGTTGTAACAAACAGCCAACGATACAACACCCACGATGCCTTCTAAGCGAGGTAAACGACAAACTCACGGTCGCGTTAAGCGAACCGACAGTATAATCAATGAACCACAACGCTATGACTGTCCTGAGGGACACGCACACATTTATGTTCTCGGCAAACGCTATCGAATCCCAGTCTTGCTAGACTCTGGATCGAATATTTTCCTTATCAACGAACAACAAGTTAAGGACCTTCACATCCCTTACCACTCACGGGCTGATGCAGTCCAAATCCAAGGTTTCACTGGATAAGCAATCTCTTCCGTTGGGTCACACTTTACGAAACCTCTCTATCGAGAAATACAGACAAACAAACACTTATCGCTTGTTTCCGGCGAAATTGCTCTGGCAGGAAAGTATGGAATGATTATCCCTTTTGGGTGGTGGCATCAAGAACACCCGATAAAAAATATTGCCAATGCAGATGCGTGGTGCTTTGATGATAATCACTGCATCAGCAAAAGAATCAACCTGGGCCCTGCTGCTGCCTGCCCTCGCTGTGCGCCGGAGGTTGCGGGCGCATATAACGTAAACTCCTGTTCTGGGTGCGGACACCCGCGTCCGCATCGTCCGGACGTGGTAGGCGTCCGTCTGGAAGCACTCGACGCAACCAGCAGCTGTCCGCCCCAGCAACCCTGCGCCCTGCGGACAACCCTACCGTCCCGTTACACCCCATGCACCCCCTGCATGCTACCCCTTTCCTGACGTCCTGCGACTTCAATCTCCTTCTCCCTAACAAGCCCTACAACCCCCCCCCCACTGGGTTTCCTCCTATGTTACTGTGCTCCCTCCGGATTCTGTCCTGAGTTCCCCTCCCTATCCTCTCTCCGTCCCGCACCCCCGCAGATACACTCCTTTTCGCTCGCTACCTCTCAATCCCATCGTGTATCTCCCCGCATCTAGCGGGCGTGCTCCAGCCCTTGACCTTTTCGCTCACCACCTCGGGATCCTGATGTTTATTCCCGGGTGTCCTGCGGACGCACCCAACAACCCATCTAGTCGGCCGGGCGCCCCTACAATTCATCACGTCCGCCGGACGTCCTCTACAGCCCATCTCGTTGGCCGGACGTCTCCTGCTACCTATCCCTTCGACCAGATGTCCCATACAACCTCTCCTGTCGGCCGGATGTCCTACGATGTGCTCATGGCTTTTGACCGTCTGCCTGACACATTTCCACGCCTTCTGAACCTACAGAACCCACAATTAGCCACCAGAAGAGCTGCCGATAGCTGCGCATCTTCGAATCACCCGCCCGACACATCACGACGTGGTAGCCAGATATCATCTACCGCCGACCACCCTCTCAGGGCCTCGACACTATTACAGTTTTGTTACTTCCGGGCTTCCGGGCTTCCGGGCGCCTTGGCTATGTGTATTATCTATTCTATTACTCCTCTACTATGCATACATAATATTATGATCATAGTGTGGTTATAACACAATCCCCCAAGTCCTCTCGGTCACTTTCTCCAACCTGCTCCCGCGCATCCGCAAGTTCTCCGGACACAGCTGACTCGACCAGTCCTCCCAGAGCATCCGCTAGGTCCGCGCGGCTGCCCCGCGCCGATTCTGATACTTCGGGCTCCAGATCAATCCCAAATTCCCGCCTCAACGCATTCTTATCATTGGAATACCCTGCTGTTCTCTCAGCACGTTTTCCCAGCTCCTGGGCAATTTTGGCCCCCAACGCAGTCTTGATCCGCACAATGATTAAACCCTGAAAGCGCTCTCCAGTATGCTGGCATGTTTGTGTCTAACGTTCCAGCAGGCCTGCCTTTCTATTAGCTCACTTATCACCCGTCTCGAGTACTTGCGGTTTTCGAGAGTATCCGGATGCCTTGGCCAAAAGGGATCCGGACACTCCTGAAAACCACAAGTGCGCGCGGTTTATATTACCTCCGGTATTAGAACGCGTGAAAACCACTTTATCGATAAAGATTCCTGTCCGCCAGCATCGCAGCGAATGGCACAGCATGGCCGCAGTGAGACAGATAAACGGACCGTCAATCTTACCCAGGAATTTCGCATCTGCCATGCCTCTCCTTTTAGGACTAGAATAAAATTGGGCAAAAATCACGCTTGGAATCTGTGGCGCAAGGAATCTAAGAGAAACTGCCTGTCCGCCGTATTCGATAGATCTTTTGGCTGGGGTCAGAGACAATCGTGAAAATTGTTGCACCACTATACCTCATATTTGTCCGGTGGGCAAAGGAATCTGTCTTCCTCTAGTAGGTATGCCACCCTTCGTGCACACCCCGCAGCATCC
>Ga0307517_10005389_pt1 | contig 19313 bp, 16 predicted proteins | sample 23_EM_MG_FD_194515 | JGI IMG/M metagenome (GOLD analysis project Ga0307517, IMG submission 194515) | Populus trichocarpa ectomycorrhiza microbial communities from riparian zone in the Pacific Northwest, United States - 23_EM | ecosystem: Host-associated > Plants > Roots > Unclassified | place... | reverse complement strand
TTTCTCATGTGTACCGTGAGAGCAATAGTCTGGCAGATTGTATGGCTAAGCAGGGAGTGCGAAGATCCAGTGATTTCATTGCTTGGTTTTGATCAATCTCTCAGCTTATGTCTATCAGGCTGCTAAATGTGCTCCACTTCAGAGGTTTAGATTCACTAGAGAGATGAATTGGAGACTTTTGGAAGTTTCCCCTGGATTTTGTTGTGATGGTTATCTTGTGTAGATTCCAATGTTGCTTTCCTAGGCTATATCTGTTGTTTTGTCCTCTTTGTATGGACCTTGCTTCGTTTGGTAGTTCCTGCAAAATTGATATGCTGCAGGCTCTGTAATTTCACATGCCGCCAAGTTATGGCGTTCAATGAAATCATATACTTCTAAAAAAAAAGAAGAAGACACATCAAGAAAAGCAAAATCGCAAGAAATACAGTGCAAATATTCTTGATCACTTAACCGGGGACACAATTTGCATCGATTGTGGTTTGGTTCTTATATCTTACTATGTCGATGAAGAACCCGAATGGAGAACTTTTGGCATTGAAGATAATATTAATGAATACGACCCCAACCATTTAGGTTCTCTCTCTGACCCTCTTTTAACCCATGCCAATCTAGCCACCACAATTTCCAAGCCTGCCAAGGGTGGTACCACTACTGTTGCAATTTCTAAGAACTGGTTGATTAATCGTCAATCAAACCCAGATAGGGATTTAATCCAGGGGTTTGAAATCATTGAAACAATGGCAAGAAGGTTATGTTTTGCGCCGTTCATGAATCGGGCTAGAGAGATATACATGAACGTACAAGAACAAGGGAAGCAATGCCAGCGGCTTGTTTATTCATCTCTTGTAAGGAGAATAAGTTGCCAAGAACATTGAAGGAAACATGTAGTGCTGCATCTTGCAATGGAGGAGGAGGAGGATTAACAATGAAAGAGGCATGCACAATTGAAGGATATGACCGTAGGGACCATGAATCATAGTGTGAGACAGTTATGTTCCTATCATGGCATGGAAAACCATGCCATGAAAGCAGTGCATGAAGCTCTTGCAAAAATTCAAGAGATTGATATAAGGAGTAACCCCAAGTCTGTGCTGGCTACTATTATTTAAAGTATCACTCAACTTCCAGACGAGAAGAAACCTCTTGAAGGTCTGATTCTTCTCCTTTTTTTTTTTGATAAATTTCTTAGAATACAATTATTTTTAGATTTTCTTTTCTTTTATGTTAGTTGCTAGTTTGATTCCAAACAAAATGTAATGGATCAATCAATTTCATTGTCTTGTAAGTTAGAAATACTTGTCATAGTATAGGAGTTAAATTATATTTCTTCTATTTTTTTTTCTCTTGGCATTCATCCTCTCTCTAAATTGTCACAGATTTGTAAAGTATCTTGAATCGAAGTACAATCTTCCTCTTTTGGCCTAATAAAATTTACACATAAAACTTTGTAATTATAAAGATATTCTAATAAACTTTTTGTGTTTATTTATCATTAAAGTTCAATCAATTTAAAAACTTTGCGACTCATCGTGCTTTTCTTTTATTACATGAGGTGAAATATTATTTGAAGTACAATCATTATAATATTAATGAAGTCTAGGATCGCGATCAAAAGTACAACTGCAAGTACCAGAAACAACACAGTGTCCCCTGGATCCTCCTTGTTTTTTAGGATCTCCACCATATTTTTTCTCACACAACTCATTGCATTTTTGTTCTGTGTAATCGGCCATTGGTTCTCCCCTCACGCAAATACGTGCTGCCATCACTTCACTACCTGTAACAATTACTTTTTTATAAGCATAAAAGTCAAAGCCAGAGAAAAGCAAGTAAAAGGTAGCAAAACAAAATTGGCACGTCAAGGTAAAAGAGTAATCACTACCTGTAATAATTAATTGGGCTTGTGGCCAGCGGTCTTGACAGGGTTTCTGTCTTTCTATCCTGGATTCAATCAGCATACATATCTGTTATCTCAGTGGTGCTTTACTTGTTTACTAGGCTTGCAGGGTATTCAGTAGGTCTGGGGATTAGTCGTGGTGCGCGTAAGCTGGTCTGGACACCCTGGGTTATCAAAAATAAAATAAAACAAATTAATGGTATAAATTAATTATCTTAAGTTTTAATTTCATTTAGAAGAAAAAAACTGATAAACTATAAGCAAATAATATAGTATCCTACTAAATTATGTTTGTATCAACTAATTATCTTAATCTTTATTGGATTTAAATGAGTAAAATTAATGAACTTTAAACAAACAATATAGTGTTCTAATTGTTAAAGCAATCTAAATTAACACAAAAAAATACAGACGCAAGAGAGAAGAAGATTAGGGTTTTCATTGATCATTTTATTATGAAGTTATTATTTTAACCTAAATACAAATAGATTATATATAGGCTAAACTAAAAATATTATTTTACCCTTAACAAATAAAATAAAAGAAATATATTTCTTAACATCTTCCCTCAAACTCATGATGCGACAGTACAAGCATCGAGAGTTTGCTAACTAGAAAACAAAAACAAGAAATGGAATGCAACTTGGTAAAGAAATTTGCAATCTGCAAAGAAGAAGAAACAAAAGGGAAAGTAATGGTGTCATGCTTGAGATGATGATGAGTAAGATAACAATCGATCTCAATGTGCTTAGTTTGTTCATGAAAAACTGAGTTGTGAGTAATCTGAATAGAACTATGATTGTCACAATATATAGGAATTGGATGAGAAAGGGAAACTCCCATATCCGTAAGTAACCAACGCAACCAAACAATCTATTTGGTAATAGATGCCATAGCGCGATATTCTGCTTCGGTTGAAGATTGAGAAACAATAGATTGTTTCTTGCTCTTTCAAGAAATAAGAGAATTACCTAAAAAGATACAGAAACTAGTAATGGACTTGCAATATGTGGGATCACTACCGTGATCAACATCAAAGTATGCATGCAACTCCAAAGAAGAGGTGGACAGAAGTATAAAACTCTGAAAGATTGTACCCTAAAGATATAACAAAATACGAAGAACAACTGCCCAATGAATGGTAGTAGGAGAAGCAATAAACTGACAAACAACATGAACAACATATGTAATATTTAGACGAGTAATAATGAGATATACCAAGCTTCCAATAATAGTAGGATATAAGGTAGGATCTGTCTAAGGTAAACCATCAGAAGAAGAATACATTGCGTTAATCTCAATGAGAGTATCTACAATCTTGTTATTAGTAAGTCTAGCCTGCTCAAGAATATCTGCAACATATTTCCATTGAGAAAGAAGGTAAGCTCTAGGTGAGTAAGCGACCTCAATACTCAGGAAATATCGAAGATAACCCAAATCCTTCATTTCAAACTGTCTAGCTAACTCTTTCTTCAATACTAAAATACCATCAATGTCATCAACAGTAATAATCACTTAATAAAAAGAGCAGAATCATGACTACTAGAAACACATCGAAGAGATGAGATCACAATATAGAATTTCTCAAACTAAGCACGAGGTGCTTATTTGAGACCATATAACGCTTTCTTGAGCTTATAAACATACCCAGAGTCATGTGAAACACCAGGAGAGGGTGACATATAAACTTCTTCTTGAAGATCCCCATTCAAGAAGACATTTTTAACATCAAGTTAAGAGATATGCCACTGAAGAATTAAAGCTATGATAATAAGAGTACAAATAGTAGTTATTTTTACAACAGGGGCAAATGTCTCCTCATAACCACACCATATTATTGAGAGTATCCTTTTGCAACCAACCTAACTTTGTATCGCTCAATAGACCTATCAGCATTAGTCTTGATCTTATACACCCAACGACAACCAACAACAATTTTACCAGGAGGTAGAAGAACCAAATCCCAAGTATCTGTCTTATGTAAAGCAGAAAGTTCCCCGTCCATAGCTTGCTGCCAAAGAGGATCAAGAATTGCCTCTTTATAGGAAGAGGGCTCAGAGAGACAATGAATAGAAGCTAAAAAGAAAGTAAATGATGAAGAATAACAAGAATAAAAAAAATCTGGTAGCTTTGTGGACTTACGGATACATGTGGATTGATATAGAGGTGGATCCAGAATCTTAAATGAAGCTTGAGAGACTGTAGATGAGAATGAAGCTTCAGGTGTGCCAGAGAGTAAAGTGTCAATACCTGTAAAATGATAAGTATAAATTGGTCGAACATGGGAAGAGGTATCTAAGGTATTAGGAACCTGAGATAATAAACTATTAGAATCCTTAGAAAAAAGATCTATACAAATAAGATCAGATTTAATTAAGCTATGAGTAGTGGATGGAATAGAAAAGAAAGGTATATGCTCGAGAAAGACAGCATGATGAGAAACATATATAAAGTTTTTGAGTTATTGGATCAAAATAATGATACCCGTTTTTACCTTCACCATAACTAAGAAAGACATAAATAATAGATCAAGAGGACAATTTACTGTGTTCTACATGAGGACAAAGAACGAAATAAGTACAACAAAAAACTTTAAAGGAGGAATAATTAGGGGCATACCCATACAACTTCTTAAAAAGAGAAAAACCTAAAATGTAAGAAGATAAAATTGTATCAATCAAACTTAAAGCAATAAGAACAGTTTGTCCCCAAAACTCACTAGGAACAAAAACATACAATAAGGGAGAATGAGCAGTTTCGATAATGTGCCTATGTTTTCTTTTAGTAACTCCATTTTGCTCAAGAGTATTTGTATATGAATTTTGATGAATGGTTCCATCTAAGGCAACAACTCATAAAATTTATTAGAGGTGTATTCCTACCGAAATCACACCTAAAACATTTGATAATAACAGAATGTTGAGTTTTGACAAGAGCTCGAAAGGCTGTATATATCTCAAAGAATTCAGAACAATGTTTCATTAAATAAACCCAATAATAACGAGTATGACCATGAATAAAAGAAACATAATATCAAGACCCTCCTTTTGTGGCAACAGAAGAAGGTCCCCATACATCAAAATGAATCAAGCCAAATGGGGAAGAAGAAACAGAAATACTTCGATTAAAAGGTAAAGAGGAAAATTTTACTAGTTTACATCCACTACAATAAGAAATATCACAAGTTTGCAAATTTTCTAAAGCTCTAGTGGATGAAAAAATCTCAAATGAGAAGATGAAACATGACTCAGACGAGAATGCCATAAATAAAAACTAGAAGAGGAAAGACTCAAATAAAAAGAAGACAAATCAACACTAGTAGTAGCAGCAATAAAAACTAGCACTTTTAACTCATCCAAAATATATAGCCCATTCTCCCTACAGCCTATTCCAATCAGCTTCTAAGATTGCACATCCTGTACACAACAAAAAAGAGAGGAAAAAGTGACTAAATAATCACCAGAATCATATAACTGACCAACAAAAGCAATATTCAATTTGAGTTTTAGAATAAGATAAACATTAGGGAGAGACAGGTGAGGTGTGACAATAGAACCAACACCTATTAAGGGTACGAAAGTGCCATCAGCAGCCATAATATGAATAGAGGGTGAAGGGGATAGATAAGTAAAAGATGAAGAATCTGGAGACATATGATGTAAAGCACCATAATCCAAGACCTATTCAAAATATAACATACATGAGGAACTATGATACAATTGACCTACGAAAGAAAACGTGGACAATGTTTGTGGTTGTAAGGAGAAAAACTTCTAAAATTGCTCAGTCAAAGTACTAGGATCGGTGATAGAGCCTGATGAAACTACTGCTGTAATATTATGGTGTGGTGGTTTATATCCCTAAGGTGGTCTATGAGCATTAGATTGTGACTGACTGCCAGACTTTCAAGCTTGATTCTGCTATCTTAACTTGGAACATTAAGCCTTCCAATGACCTTTCTGCTTGCAGAAACTACACTCATAGAAGGCAACCCTTGTGTAAGACTTGTTTTGATGATTAAAGAATGACTTAAATTTTATTGTTGTCAAAGATTATATCCTTTGTTTTTAAGGTTAAATTATTTATCACTTATGTAAACAATTTTAACTTAAGTAGCATTCTAAGATTCTAACAATACCACCTTGAAAGGTTGTTCTACCTATCAAAATATATGAACTACAAAATTGACTTTATTTTTTTTCTATGATAACCAAATAAGAACAAGATGATAGGAAGAAAAGAAGGAAATAAAAAACAATAGTAAATAATAGATTTTTTTCTATGATAACCAAATAAGAACAAGATGATAGGAAGAAAAGAAGGAAATAAAAAACAAAAGTAAATAATAGAAAACTTTACTCAGGTTTTATTCTTTTAAACAATCCCCTTCATCTCCTATTTATATAGGTGATCTAGGCTGTCAAAATTAATTCTAATATTTTTTTAATAACTATTGACAATATTTTAACACTTATCCCAAACTTTTAAAATAAAACCGAAATTGTTTTGAATTTTTTAAGTTTAATATTTGAAGTTAAAATAAAATCAAAACTTTTTTTATTTATTAAACAAGATGACAACTAATTAGACATGTATTAAACCTGGCAGATTCAATGAGTCTAGATAGGCAATTTTATAGGTTGGTGAAAAATATTTTTTTACATTAAAAATTTATTTTATAATTAACTTGAGCACGAGCTCAAGTCGAGAATGCATGTGTAGTTTTAACACAAAGCCTACATTGTATAGGTCTTCTTCTTTATAAAAGCTTTTGATGCTTTACATGACTAATTTTCACTTTCTAAGGCATTGCTATATAAACTATAAGAAATGCTTGTAATGTTTCAATATAGGATTGAGGCCTTTAGGTTTGAAGATTTTCTCAACTAAGAGTTTGTTGAGATTAATTTCATAATTGATTTTAGAGATGTTGAAATACTCATGTTGAAGAACATTTTTCAACAAAGTCTTAACTATAAGTGGAATTCACTTTTAATTTGACTTCAATTGTGTCAATTAAACATGTCAAAACCTAATTTTCTAACAATCTCTCATATAAACGGAAATTTTCTAACCAATATATAAAGATATGGGGATTTGTAAAGAGAAAATGAATTACTAGATCACTACATCAGGATATATAGCTTTAGGCTTTGAACCTTCTCTAGTGAATTATTATCATATTTACTTAACTAATTAGTGACGTGATGTCTTAACCTATTTAATTTTTTTATGGAAACTAATATAACAATACTCATTTAGTTCTTTTATTAAAGGTTTCTTTTGTTTTTAAGATTGTGTTTATTTTAATCTAGAACTCAATGGCGGAGCCATGATTTTTTAAATGAGGGGGCAAATTACTAACAAATATTTAATATATATTATATATTATGTAGACATGCGTTATATAGAGAAATCAATTCGAAACATATGTATTAACTCATAACAAGCAAAATTAATTTAAAAATACTTTTAAAATGAGAAAATTTACATTATAATTGTTTTCTTTGAGTTTTTATATTTTGAAACTGCGTTATAATGACTTCATTATCAATCTTATCGAAGATATCTTTCTTAATGTATACAACCAAATTGTCATTCATCTTCTTATCTCTCATCCTATTTCGCAATCAACTCTTGACAATATGTATAGCAGAAAAAACTCTCTTCATTATAGCAATTGTAACTGATAGAAGTAATGACAATTTTATAAGTATATATACCAATGAAAATATCAAAATTTTCTTTGTTTTTACCATTTTCTCCGCAAGACTAGTACTAGCAATACCTTCAATACCAGAGAACTCATTATCATCGCAAAGATCAATAATATATGTATCAAGTTGGTCACCAAGTACCGTAAGGTCCACTATAGAGAATTCATTGGGATAAAAAAAGTAAGGCGAATAAGCTTTTCTTTGTTGAAAGTAGAGAAAGAGTCATTTGGGTTTAAACATGTCATACAAAGAAGTAACTGACACATGTTTAGAAAACAAAGCTTTAATAACTACCTTAAGTGAACTAGTAGTTGTATTTGACACATGTTGAATTACAAGAAAACATTCAATTATATATCCATTATTGTCTACATATCATAGAACAATTTCAACTTGTTCCTTGATTGATATATCACGTGACTTATAAATTAAAATTGAAAATAATGAGTCACCTAGATCTTTGATAATCATATTTGTAATCTCCTTTGCAGCAGCTTGAGTAATGTCCTTTTGAATATGTGGAGAAGTCAATTTGTTGTGTCTAGGAGTTTCACTGAAAATAACTCTTTTACTATCTTCATAATTTCTGGAAAGGAAATGCAAGAGCTCTAGATAATTTCTTTGATGGCTTGAACATTCACATATCAAGGCCATGAAATGGAAGTCCTTGGAGCAATAAAAAACAGACACACTTTATTAAAGCATTCAATCGAGTTCGATAATCACTTTGACTCTTTGTTGTCTGCTAGGATAACAAAGTCATGATTCTTTGTTTTTCATTCATTAAATTCTCATATTTTATCTAAGCTGTATTGTGACTACTGTTAGACTTTCTAATATGAAGATCAAATTATTTTTTTTTTTTTTCAATTTGAAAATCCATCACTCACAAACAAATCAACACCCCCTTTTGACTTGAAAAGGTAACAATACAGGCAAAAAGCAGCATCTTTGGCTATGCTGTACTTTAACCAAGTTGGGTCTGTACCAAACCAAGCCGGATTAAAGCATCTTAGTGTTGATATATTTCCAAATTGTTTTTGAAGAAAATTATAGTGTGAAGGTTGATAAGGACCATTTGTAGATATGCTCTTTGAATTACATCCCTAACATTTACATTGTATTCATAAATTGGTCTTCTTAGGCCAGGGTCAGCAAGGAAAGTGTCGGAGCTGATTTCAATACTACTTTTCTTTGAACTTGATTGAGTTACATGACTTGAATCTTTGAATGACTCTTCATCTTCAAGGGATTTACGCTTGGAATACTTGTCTAGTGACATGCATGTTAATTTAATTAATGAACTTGCTGATTTTTTTATATCATCATTAGTATCTACATAACAATTAACACAATCACACAATAATGTGTTATTAAACAAAAATCAGTTGATATACATAATAATTTTAAATCTTTCAAGGACTATTAAAGTTCTTAGCAATAATTCTATGCTGACATATGGTAAAGAACAGCTAAAACCATAATTTAAAAGGATTATCATGACAAATTAATGTTATTTTTGTGAACTTGTTGTTTTCTATAAGTGAATGACGTTGTTAACTTGTTGTTTTTTGATAAAATTTTATCATATAAAATGAATGAGGTAAAGAGTGGAAACCTCAATCATGCCCCAACTTAATAGGATCAGATTTATTTTTCCTCAAAACAATTAGGGCCAAGGAAGTTTTTAACTCGTATAAAGATTAAACTATAATGCTTTTTACGCGGTTACTCAGACTCTGAAGGTTTGTCATGTGACTTTCAATATAATCCAATTAATATTAGTTGTCATCTGACTTTAAAAATTAATCAATTAGAATTAATTGTCGTATAATTTTCACAGTAACATATATGTAATATTTTCTTCTCAATTCAGGAATCTCTTAGTTGTCGTGTGTGACTTGTAAATTACTACTAAATTTTGAACCAGTTGTCCTTGCTTTCTCTCCAAGGATTACCGTTGACTATTATTGGTATAAACTAATAAGTTATTATTAGGCTATTTTAGACGGACGGGAGCTTTGTTTTACCAATCTTCGCATCTTAAACGTTGAAGGTCTTTCTCATACTCGCAAGTCTTAATCTTCTTGATTGAAGAATAAAGATCGTTGAAGCCTCTCTCAATCATCTCTGGAGGTCTCATTTCTTGAATCCTTAAAAATTCTTAACTTTCTTGAATCCTCTCTCAAACGTTGAATATTATTTCCTGCTTCTTTTACTTCCAAACATACACACCTGCTAAACATTTATTGTGTCGGGGGCAGGGATGGCTCTTTCCTTAAGCCGTTACGCTTCGCCATACCGTGAAAGGTTAACTTCCATTTTAAAAGAGAGGTGAGATCTTTTATCTTTTACTCAGGGCTATCATAATTTGGATTAATATATTTTTTTTTATGTGGGATTCCTAATTTACGTATTTGGCAAGATAACCATTTTTTTTTTTTTTTTGTAGAGACCAAAAGGAACGGGAGATGTCAGTAGTGATGGCAACCATGACTGGTCATCCTTTGCCTGAAGATGTGGTAATTGAGATTTTATCACGACTGCCCGTGAAAAATCTATTGCAGTTCAAGTGTGTTTGCAAATCATGGTATGCTATCATTACAAGTCCCAATTTCATATCCAAGCATCTAAGAAATTACTATAGTAAAAGTGACGACAGCGATTGCCTCCTTGTTCAGTATTGCGTAACCCAAGCGGGTGAACTTGAATCTCTTGAGTTGTTGCTAGACGAGACACCTAAAGTTTTATCATACGCCTCGCTTGGTAACATGCCGTTTTACAGTCCATTTCTTTGTGGTCCTTGTGATGGAATATTTTATCTGTATCGCGATTATTATGATTTTCGTGCTTTCTGGAACCCCGCAGTTAATGAATTCAAATTCTTACCTCCCTTACCCAATCCTCCATCCAATTTTTCTTATAGTCCACAATATGATGCTTATGGTTTTGGACTACATCCAGTAACTAAAGATTACGAAGTGGTGGTTATGAAAGATTACTGGCGTGAAAAACAGGAAGAAAGGGGAGGCTGCATGTATCCTTTACGTGTATTCGTGTACTCATCTAGTACTGGTTCTTGGAGACATTGGGGAGATTTATCACGTTATTATTATTTGCAAAATAATAAATGTTACATTTGTATGAATGGAGTATTTTTCTGGTTGGGATCATATGAAATATTTGGAGATCCTGAAGTGATTATTTCTTTCGACATGGCTACGGAAACCTGCCAAGAGATACAGCTACCAGATTGTGGCAAGTCATATAATTGTCAGTGTCTTGCAACGTACCAAGACTCCCTGGCTATATTGGATGTTCATGAGAAGTTTCTTCATATGTGGACACTGAATGAGAGGTGTTGGGTAAAATTTTTTTCTATTGGGCCTCTTCCAGAAATTTCGTATCCGATTGGGCATTGGAAGAACAGTAAGCTGATTTTGGTTTCTGACTCTGGTGAACTAATCTTATGTGATCCCAGCACTCAAGAAATAAGTGGCCTTGGATTAACTAGGTGGGTTCGGTGCGTAGGAGTTTTTGCTTACAAGGAGAGCCTAGTTCTGGTGAATAATGGAAATGGCTGCGAGCGACACAATCAGAAAGCTCGCATAGACTCTGATTTTGTAATCAGGAGTCGAAACGCTAGAAACGAGGAGTGTTTTCTCATGGAATCATATTATGATGGAATAAGTAGTTTATTTGATTAATGTTCTATGTAATATTATGCTGTCATTAATCCTTTACAGGCAAGTTTTATCCATATATAATGGAGCTATCTAGATGTCCTGAGTTTGAGCTTGTGTAACAATAAAAAAAATAAAATGAAATACCATTCTCTCTCATATCATATTACTGTTCTAAAAGAGAAAATCTCTATAGACTTGAACTTTGATTATAATATTCTTCATACATGTTTATATTAGTCTAGAATAATTTAAGAGACTTAAAAATATAACATATCTTTAATAACTATATATACATGTAGGAGAACTAAAAGAATACTTTAAATGTATACTTCAAAATTATTTCTAACACTTCCACTTAATTTTGAAAATCTTGTATTTCTTGAAATTTAGAAAAATGTTGGAGGATTATCTTGCAATATGTTGGAGAATCATTTTGTCATGCCTAATGCACCTTTCTCATCTCTTGTTGATGACAAAAACTTCAATGTCTTTATTTATTTTTGGGGACGACCACATTGGTGTCACTATTTATGGATTTTCTATCTTATCTTATTAAGATCTTTCTTGCATCTTTGTTTAATCCACTCTTTTCATCATGACTAACTCATCTTTTTAATTTGCTTTTCTTCAATAATTATATTTGTCTTAAGATGACTATTCTTATTTATTTTTCTCCTTTTACGACTACTGTCATATTTCTTTTGCCAAATATTTTTCTTTCAAGATTTGGCTCTTTAAGTAGTCATTCTATTTTGGTTCATTGTTGATCAGATTACTATCTTTTATCATTTTTCATCTCTTTCTTTATAAAGAAATTTCTTTCTTTCTTTAGGTGTGATGTCCTTTGTCCCACGCTTTCTCTTGTGCAATGACTTGTCAACTTGAAGTAAACCTCTCCTTTTAGGTTTTCTATATCTCTCTTAATGCAAGGTCTCAATTCTCTTATTAGGCTCTAATCATCTTGCACCTTCAAGTTTTCAAATGTCATTTCTCTATCCACTTTCTTTTAGGATTTCTTTGTTTCTATAATCCATCTAAACATCCTTACTAGCTTTGATATTTTGTTCGAAATAATTAAAAGGAGAAGGGAAGCATGGTGAAAGACCATTGTATTTCATATCATATATCTTTTCTAAGAGAGGAAGTCCTAATGGACTTGGACTTAAATTATAATATTCTTAACTCATATATATGTATTAGTCTAGTGATAATTCAAGAGACTTAAAAGGATAAATACATCTTTAATAATTATACATGCACGTTGGAAAACTAAAATAACACTTCGAATGCATACTTTAAAAGTAATTCCAACACTAAGCTTTAACTTTTTTCTATTTGTTGAGTAATACCAAAGACTTATGAGTTTTAGACAGAAAGAATATGCGTATTGAGAGTTATGATTTATGAGTAAAATTTATAGAGGATGGTTTATGATGTTATTAGTTACATGGGAAATTGTCTTACTTATATGGGCATAAGTGCTTTTTTTTTTTTTTTTTATAATAATTAAGGAATTTATTAATGAATGCTAGTGCCACAAGGATAATGGCAAACTAGCCTGAAAAATAACACAATTGTCTATTTACAAAAAGAAGTAAAAATAAGAAACAACTAAGAAATATGTACAAAACCATGCTTGTAATCAATACTGATAGAACTTGACTTATTTGTCCAAGAGAGAATACCTTCTGAACCTCTAAACAAATCAAATCTCATGTATTGAAAGTTTTTGTCAATTGTATTCAACCATAAAGCTAGACGATGAGGAATTAACTCAAACATTGTATCCCAATCTGTAAACTCTACTTGAAAAAACTAATTTGTTCCTAACCAACCAGATTCCACAAGCAGTACCAAGCTAGCATTAGAATTGCATTATGCTGAAACTCTCATTTTTCAAGGAAGTACCATTTAAACAATAGTTCATCTACATGCACCATTGTAAGTTCAACCATATCAAAAATTGGTTTCACGGTTTCACGGTTTCTAAACAACAAAACAATGTAAAAAAAGATGATCCGTAGTTTCTATTACTTCCATATAAAAAGGGTATATTGCTTCCTCCAAATACAGCAAATGTCTTCGAAAAAGAAACTCCTTAGTATATACTCTTCCATGAAGTAAAATCCAAATAAAAACATCAACTCTAGGAGGTACTATTCCTTTCTATACCCAGGTAAGCAATTTTATCAATGAAGTTGCAAGATTTGACAACGTAAACACTTCTTCTGCTTCCCAGCATTTATAATCTATTATGTTCTGCTTTAACTATTTCCCTTCAATCAGTTTAAGAAGATGTAGTAGCTGATTTAATTTTGTAGGCCTTAAGTTTCTCTTCCAAGATAAGTTTCAATACCATGATTCATTAAAGAAATTTCCTACCTCTAAAATGAGTGTTTGTAGAGCTTAGATAGTACAATCATGGAAATTGTAGCTTTAAGGATCCATATTCCAACCAAGAATCAGTCCAGGAATGCATATCCCGTGCTTGGTTTGAGAAATTCTCTATTGTGATCTCGTCTCTTGACTTTGTTTCTAGTAGTCATGATTCTGCTCTTTTTATTAAGTGCACCGATGCAGGTCGTATCATTCTGTTTTTATATGTTGATGACATGATTATTACTGGTGATACCATTGATGATATTTTAGTTTTGAAGACAGAGTTGACTAGACGATTTAAAATGAAGGATTTGGGTTATTTTCGATATTTTCTGGGTATTGAGGTAGCATACTCACCTAGAGATTACCTTCTTTCTTAGTCGAAATATGTTGCAGATATTCTTGAGCGGGCTAGACTTATTGATAACAAGACTGTAGATACTCATATTGAGGTTAACACAAGGTACTCTTCTTCTGATGGTTTACCTTTGATAGATCCTACTTTATACCGTACTATTGTTGGGAGCTTGATATATCTCATCAGTACTCATCCAGATATTGAATATGTTGTTCATGTTGTTAGTCAGTTTGTTGCTTCTCCTACTACTGTTCATTGGACAACTGTTCTTCGTATTTTGCGATATCTTCGGAGTACAGTTTTTCAGAGTCTTTTACTTTCATCCACCTCTTTCTTGAAGCTGCGTGCATACTCCGATGCTGATCATGGTAGTGATCTCATAGATCGCAAGTTTGTTACCGAGTTCTGTATCTTTTTAATTAGGTGATTTTCTTATTTCTTGGAAAAGCAAGAAACAATCTATTGTTTCTCAATCATCCACCGAAGCAGAATATCGTGCCATGACATCTACTACCAAAGAGATTATTTGGTTACATTGGTTAATTGCTGATATGAGAGTTTCTTTTTCTCATCCTACTCCTATGTATTGTGACAACTAGAGTTCTATTCAGATTGCTCACAACTCGGTTTTTTATAAGCGAACTAAGCACATTGAGATCGATTGTCATCTTACTCGTCATCATCTCAAGCATGACACCATTACTTTGCCTTTTGTTCATTCTTCCTTGCAGATTGCAGATTTCTTTACCAAGGCGCATTCCATCTCTCGTTTTTGTTTTCTAGTTGGCAAACTCTCGATGTTTATAATTGCCGCATTGTGAGTTTGATGAGAGATATTAAATAATATTTATGTAGTATTATTTATTAATGGTAGAATAATATTTTCAGTTTAACCTATATATACTTTCTCTGTATTTAGGTTAACACTAAGCACTTATAATAAATAGATTATTGAGAATTCTAGTCTTTTTTTGTGTTTGATCTTAATTATTTTCATAGAATTCTATACACATTTCTAATTGTGATCATTTTAAATTATACAGTGATATAACAGCTTCAATTAATCCCATAGCCATGCATTACATGACAAACAAATAGTTTCTCTTCACTCAAACATCTCTCGATCGTGTTAAGTATTTGAGCATTGCAATAGCTAATTAAGTTACTCTGCAGCCGATTCAAACCTATTTTTGCTTGGCCATGGAATCTCATAATCCCATTTTTTGTCTTTCTCATCAAATGCATACAGGCCATATACACCGACTCCCCACATACAATTTTGGTAACAGTTTCGTCTCCTAACCTCTTGCTTGTTGTCATACACCACGAAACGCCCTCTTCTTGGATGTCCTTTGTCGTTGAACTCCAAGTCACATTCAAACTTCGTCTGCCCAAAAAAGATATTCTCGTAGAATTTCCATTTGAATTCCTCTTTGTTTTCCACAATGCGTGTTCCCAATGAATTATCTTTGGACCAGCACCGAGCCATTAATTTTTCACCACTCTCCAACCAGTTTACAATGTGTAAATTTCTTTGGCCGAGGTAAAATCCCTGAGCTGGTTTACATGTAGGTATTAAGATTGCTATTGCAAGAAGAGTTGCAAAGACAGGATTCCTCTTGATTCGGCACATCTTCTAACTTGGGATTTTCTGTTTGCTGCTGTCAGTGTTTTTTATCTTGCAGAAACTGGTTTAAAATAAAAGGCAGATAAGAACTCAGGAAATCTTGTTGTTACAAAGAAAAATACAGGAAATTTTGTCTAAACAACTATTTGAGTGAGTTCCGAGCATCACATATCGAGATTTGGTGAATGGTTTAAATTTCAAATTCCAGACGCTGTATATTTGTAAATCACATGGAAAGACAAATTAGCAGGAAACAAATTTATTTCCATCAAAATCCAATTTATAGTAGGAAAAACAAATTGCATCCAAGGCATTAGATTCAAACCTCCTAGTCATTGTAATCTAGATCAGGGAACAAGCAATCTTACGAGTTTAATTCAGAATTCTTCGCTATTCAAGGATTTAATCACCATAAAGAGATTTGGGAGATTTCAAAGGGCTAATTAAAAAATGAATGATTAAAGAAAGAAAAATAAGGAACCACCTAAAATATGTATGATTAAGCTAAGAAAATGAATAAGAGAAAAAAAGACAATGTGAACATATTATTATTGTTGCAATGAAGAACGTAGGATTTTTACCAGGGTGTTTCATGTAATAACAAGACTGCTTCTGTAATGCTCCACCCTAAACCCTTTTTTTTAAGGAGAATCATCCATTTGATTGTCTTTTATTCATCTCCAATTCTTCTACTTTTCCGCAATCTGTAGTTTTTGTAACTGATTTCCACGACTAGCTCTCGAATGGCCAGGTTGTCCTAACACTAAAAACTGTTTGGAATATTTGTAATAATGCATTATGTAGCGGAACTACCGGGAAATCTTGCATCAAGTACGAACATGAGAATCTTGGCAATAACACTTGCCATACCTTGGAATTTCTTTTAAAACTGATAGTAATTAAGAATTTAAATTTGAGATCGAGAAAATAAATATATTACATATTTTTAACATTTAAATTATTATTTTTTATTTTAGTCTTAGGATATTTATTACATTTAATTTCAATAAATTAAAAAAAATGATATAAAGTTGAAAAAAAATTAAATTCTATAAAATTAAATTATACAAAATTTGAGCTAATAAAGTGTTATTTTATGGGTATGAAATATATATATATAGCTGTAATAACTACAACAACACATAATTAAATTTACAATAATATATTTAGATTAGGTATGAATAATTGAAATACCAAAGTTATTTTACCCCAACATCGCTCGACATACAACTTGTGAAGAATGTTGATAGACATTGAAGTGATAGTTCATTAGCCAAATTAGATAAAATAGTTAGTTTTTCCCTATATGAAGTCAATTGATTCTTGAGACGGTCAAATTTTTTAATAGTTGGATTCTTATAAAAACAAAACAAAAACAAGTTCTGAGAAATCTTACTATATCAATATTCTTTTCTATTGCATGTGCATTATATTAATTATATTAATTGATATAATTTTCATAACCCAATTTTTTTTAATCTCATTTTATTAATAATTTTTTTTAAATTCAAAAAATAGCAATAAAATAACAAAGAATCCAAAAAATATATTTTTGATATGTTTGTATCATTTTTGGAAATTTTAATATCTTTTCAAAATAATTCAAAAATCAAAAATTTATTTTCAACGGCATTCAGCTTTTAATGTGCTCATTTTAAAATTATTATTTATTTTTATTATTGAATTAGCATTGACCCTTTTTTTTTTAAATATGAACAAGAGGATAAAAAAGAAAAAGAGAGACTAAAGTGTTTATTTAGTTAATTAAAAGGATAAAAAACAAATTAATTTTGCCTATATATAAATAATTATACCACATAAGTGGGGAGAAATTTGAGGAGTCATTAACAAAAAGAAAAAAAAAATTACTTAGAGAAGACACGCACAAAAATGGCCTGACCACACCTAATAAAAAAAACTCTCCTTCTCTCCCAAAGAAAAATAAAACGTGTCCTCCACACTAGCTAACCCTAAGCCACACACTTCCCATTTGTTTACTTCTCCATTTTTGACACCAGCAAAACCTCCATAACTGAGCCACCACCAAAACCAGGAAAAAAAAAAAATGCACGCCAAGAAAAAACAGAAGAGCACACTCTCTCAGCCTTCCTCACGCACACCTATACCCTATCTACACCAAAAACACTCTCTCCTAAAAAATCACCAGCCGAGAGACCAATCCTCTCCACTGACACCACATATTCAAAATAAAAAAGTAAATTCATTTAAGAAGGTAGAGGATGGCAACCATCAACTACAACCATCAAATGTAACCGCTAGTCATCTTCACACCAATTATTAGTATTCACACTTGAAATATAATTTTTTTTTTACTTTCAATTTAAGTATAAATACATTGTTAAATTTATGCTATTACGTGTGAAAAATATAAAAGAGAAACACCAGAGAAAAAAAAGGGTGTGTTTGAGAGCTCCTAGTTATTTGTAAGCTTCTTGTTGTTGAAATAAAATAGTTCATTTTATCTCTTCGGAGTGTTTCAAAGCCACCACCAGTGGTCGATCCCACCAACAATTGATATCATAGCTTTGTTCATAAAAAACAGAGTTTTTGTGATACACTTGATTTTTCAAAGTGGTTAAAAACCCATTTTGATCATTCCACATTGTAGGGTTCATCAATACAAACTCAACGGTGCAAAAATCAGCCTCATCAGAGATATCGGTGGCATACACGCGCCGCTTGAAAGTCTAGTACTATATTGAGCCGAGCCGCGCCGCCTAAGCTGAGCTGTTTTTCCAAGCCGAGCCGACAGCTGAGCCAAAAGAATATTCCTAGTTCATCTCATTTCTGACCCATTTTCAACCAAGTCAGACCGGTTCCCTACTATTTTGACCATTCTGGATCCATTTGCAGTGTCCATTTTGCAAAATTCAACTTTTAGAAGGTGATATAGTCATTTAAAAAATAAAATGACTACATAAAATGGACAGACACTCATTTTGAAGCTAACCAAAGATAGTTATAATAATTGCTGTAACAGATTGAAGGCATTTCTTGGTTCACAAGAGTGTATAGAGATTGTAGAATATGGTTATGATGAACCGGAGTATAAAGGAGCATAAGATTATCTACAAGAGGCACAAAAGCAAGTCTTCAAAACCAATAGAAAGAAAGACAACAAAGCAAATACCATCATCTATCAAGGTCTTAATGAAGCCATATTTGAGATCATTGCTTCCGCAGAAACATTAAAAGAAATATAGGAGGCTCTCTAATAAAAATACAAAGGTGCTGACAGAATCAAGAAGATTCATCTCCAATCTTTGCGAGGTGGATTTGAATCATTACAAATGAAGTCCTTAGAATCTATTTCTGATTATTATCACACAACAATTATGGTGATAGTCAATCAAATGAGAAGAAATGGAGAAGCCCTTACAGATGCTCGGATTATTGAAAGAATTTTGAGATCCCTAGATCCAAAATTTGATTTTGTTGTCATCGCTATTGAAGAGTCTAAAGAAGTGGACAAGTTAATGGTGGATCACCTTATGGCGTCATGGCGTCAATATGTGAGGCGTATATTGTTGAGGAGATCTCAACATTTATCTCATACTATTTCGAACCTCATTTGAGAACGAGGATAAACCGTGTTCCACGGCATGATGATGGTGGTGAAGTGCATTCA
>Ga0307517_10005387_pt1 | contig 19315 bp, 24 predicted proteins | sample 23_EM_MG_FD_194515 | JGI IMG/M metagenome (GOLD analysis project Ga0307517, IMG submission 194515) | Populus trichocarpa ectomycorrhiza microbial communities from riparian zone in the Pacific Northwest, United States - 23_EM | ecosystem: Host-associated > Plants > Roots > Unclassified | place... | reverse complement strand
ATATAATGCATTTTGTGGGTAGGATACAGAGTCGGTGCCAGTTACACCGCGTTACAGGATTGTTGTTGGGAGAGTGAAGAGTCATATTGGGGCGGAGCCTAGAATTTAGGTCTAAAATTAGTCGCGTCATCAACTCTACATCAAGGATCGATTGTTCGAGTCCATCCTGAACTGCAACTCAAATTCACCAAGTTCAGGCATTGTATCGCTCCTGCAAGTGTTGGCCCTTCGAGAACTTATTACCATTGTCGCCCGCCGTCATCGTTGCCTCTGACGCGTCCTCTTAGGTTCTCTCTGTCCTCAGGATAACGTCAGGTCGTGATATACAGCCTTACAGGACCTTTCACGCACACGCACAACATTCGCTAGTGTAGATATTTTTCCGTCCCTTCTGTCGCCCCTGCTGATCTTTATCAATTGACCAGCACGATGGCTTCTCAGGGCGACGACGACGTCAACGAGTAATGTGATGATGTATCTGCTGAGAAAATGAGGGGCAGGATGGGACACTGAAATCACTACCGGAGGACATGGTGTCAAGGCATGTAATGTCTTTATCTCTTCCTTTCACTGCCTTACGATCCCGAAGAGCGATTCACTTAGATGTCGTCACCTTTTCATACTGCCGCCCCCGCCTCTTTTCCTTCACGGTGTCAATGAGGCAGCGGTGCCAGACCTCCGTCACCCATCTTGAATAGACACAGCCCGGTCCGACAGCCAGTCTGCGCAATTCTACCAAGCGCAGGTCGACTGCCCGACTTCATCTCTACCACACGTCGCCGCCCGAGGCTCATAGGTATGTATGCGTTCTCGGTCTTCATTTGTTGTTATATAATGTGATCTTCGTAGTTTTGCTAATTACGCATCTTTCACAGGCGCCACCCCGCCAACAAGCTGGAGAATCAACGAAAGTTCATTGACTCAACACTTCGCCGCCGCAGTTCGGACCAAATTTCGAAGTAAGTTTCACTTGTCCTTTATGCTCTCGCGACCGCTGATCGTTATCGATCTACCTTTAGCACGAGGAAATACATAAGGACTTCCCAGGCTACAAGCTCGGCGATACCGCTGAAGAAGACAAAGGGGAGGATGGCGGTGACGCGAGCGCCTGGAGGAAGAGGATGCAAGATGTTGAGCACCAGCAACGTGCGTATCGCGTTTTCTCCATCTTTTTACTGTCTAACCACCTCCATGATTTAGCCTTCATTCACCAACTATCAAAATCTGTCCATGTCCCAGCCTCCGGCGCTGTTTGAGTTTCGTCCTTTTATCCGTGCTGTCCTGGCCATTAACTGGTGTCCATGTATGGCCAAAGGATTTCTTAGGCCGACGCGGCGATTTCGGTGAAGAGGACAACGGAAGCTGGATCTACCTGCGGATACTGTCGCCAGGGTATGCTTGATCTTCATCCATACTTTTTACTGTCTAACTATCGCGAAGATTGAGCATTCGTCTTTGAATCGTCGAAACTTGACACACCCCGGCCGCCGCGCTGTTTCGCTTCACTGTTCGGCCCTCAATCAGGCGCTGATGGCGGAACCGTCTTCAACAGGGTCAACCACGATTGGCGAATGTTAACCAGGCGTGGTTCCACGTAATATGGGCATAGAGACTGTTTTTTCAGTCACGGCACCGCGCCTACTACGTGTTCCCCTCTTGTCTTGCATCCCTCGGGATCTCAGCACCCGCCGTTCTTCCTTGGATCGTTCTCGCACCCGTCACGCCGGTGTGGAGCGTCGGGTGCGGATAGGGTTTGATGGCGATACGAAGCAGAGGAAGTGGGCTACAAGTGGGAAGTGGAAAACTTGAGTAAGTCATCAATATAATTAGGCCACAGTTCGTCTTCGACGTTTCATCTCCGGGGGCTTTTCGCAGGCGGCAGCAACAGCTACGACTCTCCCAACATCAAAGGCGTTGGAAGATCATGGGGTGACATCTTCCGAGGCCCCAGAAGCGGCGTTTACCCCACCTGCGACATCTCCACGCAGGAGTTTGGTATCAACGGCGATCCTTGCATCGTTGACCGCTGCCTCAACACCTATTCCAGCACTTACTACTCAGTCCTCAACCGCCGACGAAACCAAATGCCAAGGGAGGGCAACCCGGCGGTCGCGGACGAGGCCGAGGTCGTGGGGCGAGGCGGGGAGGAGGGCGAGTAAGAGGGCGAGGAGGTGGGCGAGGAGGTGGGGTTACCAAGGAAAACAGTGCAGAAGACGCCGTGAACAGAAACCCCGACCCAGACGTTTACCAAGTCACTCTCCTCTCTCCTACTTCCCGCCGTCGAATCGACATCCTCAACAAACGGGTGTATCCTCCTGACGGCTCCTACCACGGTCCACCTCTTGGCGCGTCACACTCCATCAACGTTGATGGTTTGCACCCATGCGTAACGTTCAACGGACTCCCACCCACTACAGCACCCAAGAAACGCACCTGGGACGTCGTTTCCGAGGTAGACATTGTTTCGGGCAAACGGGCAAGAAAGGAGCGCGTGGGGATTCACTAGTTTAAATAGCATATCCTGTGGTAGTTTAAAAATGATACCCTAATCGAATAACAGAAATGAATTGAATAGAAGTACAACGATATATCATCCTAACGGGAATTCTATGTAAGTCCCTTACATACGTGTGATATATCACAGTAGCCAAGCATTTCCGTGCAAGTCCATTTCCGTGTAAGTCCCTTAGATACGCTGTATGGCTCTCCTATGGCGCTGGTCCATATCCCACTGAGCGACAAAAGCAAGCCGAGAACGTACCGCAAGCCCATGGAGGATAATTATATTTTATGTTACATTATTGTAATGACATACTTTTAATACGGCCAGAGCAACCCGCTAATATTAATAATGGCCAAAGCGAAGGCCGGAATAGGACAAAATAGAACGAGTAGGAGGGGGAATATGGGGTGGAATGGGGCATGTAATATGGTGATAAACTTATACTATCACCAAGGTTACATATTATGCGTAGGATAGAGCAGCCAAAAACCACGGGATAGTGGCAAGCAGCGCCCCAATGTGGAATGGCGGGTGCCAAGCCATTCTGCCGTTTTGGGAAGGGGCGGGCGCAAACGGGATTTCCAGGGTGTCAACCAATGCCGAGGGCGCCGTAGTGCTGGTGGTGCCGAGAGCAAACCGCGCTGCAGCCCAAAGAAGGGTGGACAGTATCTAATGTGATATATCAGAGATGACCTGTAATTAGATTGTTTATTGTATCACAGTTGTGATGTAATTACATACCTATGATATATCATATTGCCAGATAGGCCTGTGTACAGGTGGCGTGGGGGACTGGGACGGCACCCTATCACCAACGAAAAATAGTGGTTCGTTCAAAGGCGAGGTGTAGAACCGGAGGCCAGCCTATTACATGGCTCAATAGAATGTGCAACACCAGGAGCACCTGTTCCTTTGGATCGAAGACGGGGTGAGGGGTCTGTGACAATGGGGGAGTCTTCGGGAACGCCAGTGAAAATGTGGAGCGGATTCGCGTGGGCAGGTGGCGTGGTGGACTGAAAGGCACCCTATCGCCAACAAAAGACGGGGATTCGTTCAAAGGAGAGGCGTAACACTGGAGGCCAGTCTGTTACATAGCTCGAGTGAAGGTACAATATCAGGAGTGCGGATAAGGGTTACGATGACTGTTGTGTGCCTGGGGTGGTAATGGCACTTGGGTCGAAAAGTGTACTCGTGCCTAGAAGAGCCAAAAACGCGAGAGGCGAAAATAGGACAACGTTGAACTGAACAATCAGTGAGGAAACAGGAAACAACACCACGTGACAACTTCCTGATTTGACGTCCCATGATCAACACCTCTTCTCCATGTCAATATTTCTACTTCTATATAAAGCCAGCCTAACCCAACAACTCATTTCATCCTACTTATTGAGAAACGGTATACGGCACGACATAGTAAGGGTACCTTCATTACCGGTGACCATAATCCATCCCTCATCTCGTCCCGACGCGGTGCCCAACGCGGTACGTTACCCTCGACAACCATTTCACCAATTTGAAATACGACAACCAGGTCTGGTCATACTTATTCTACAATTCTAGATTTCCGCTCACATACAAGTTGGAATCATCGACCAGCCCACATACATCACGGACAGGGGGTACTAGGAAAAAACTTGAGTATAATACGAGAGATGAGATTGTGTGCGTGCGACGCATGTCGCTTTGCATCTAGAAGGAGTCGAGACAACCAGTCGGACACACTTAGCGATGAAAACTCGACGACTTCAACCTTCTTTTGGTTGGATGTCCGGATGTCGGGCGCCCCGAAAAGAAATGTACGAGAGACTGCATGTAGTATCGTGTCCAGGACGTCAGGAAGAGACTTGGATAAGTTGGAAAATGGCTAGTGAGCAAACAACGCTAAACTTGACTCTAGCATGTGGGAAAATTTATATCCTCAAGAAGCACTCAGGTCTGGCAACGTTGAGTGTGGGCTCTGGAGGAGAGTGGAATTGACATGTCCGAGGAGGATTCAAGGGCTAATGGGGTTGAGGACAGTGACGATGTGTAGGAGATTCTGCATGGAATACACCTGAATAATTCCGTACATTGACGCAACTATTTTACCTGACTGTCCGATGACGTCCCCGCGACGTCTAACTGGTAAAACCAACATTTCGGAAACTCTGGCAACTACCTGATGAATGTGTGATGAGTTCGGCATTCACGCATGACTTCCCGACCTTTCTTTTTTACTGAGCATGATGGACATTCACTGCTCAGTTAAAGTACTGACTCCGAGTCTGTGCTTTGCGGGCTTCGACTGAGACTCTGAGATCGCTCCTTGATGCCCGATTAATGTGCTTTCCAGTGAGAGTTTGGACTTTGGGACACAAACAAGGTCAATTTCGAGATGTAGTAAAAGCGGATATAGGTAAGCTTATTTGACGGTCACGAAAGGGAACGTAGATCTGCAAAATATCCTCCTGGAAGCTTGAGCGCTTGGAAATTCATACTTTCGATTTCTGCTGGGAATCCCTCCAGTCTGTAATTAAACGGGGAGGAGAAAAGGAAAAGCAACATCCGAAGAGGCAGAGAGTTGGTGGAGAGGGACAGTATGGAACTTGTGCAAGAGGTGCAAGTCCAACAACCTTTTAGAAGTGAGGCCCCTTCGAATATACTTAAAGGCAATGGTACTTGGGCAGTTTTTGGAGTTTCGATGTGTCCAGGAGAGCCAGTGCACTATGAATTTGTTAAGTGTTTTAAATTACCATACTGGGCGCGATGACTCCTCCTAATCGAACATGCTATCTGAATCCAAGAGTGCGCGAAAGGTATTCAAGCCTACACGATAGGAGGTCTCCAAGGAGAACCTAGTTGAATATGATTGTACTGTGGGCGGAATGATAGAAGGTGTAGTTGATACAAGGTCCAGGAGAGGGTCACACAATCCATTCCATTCTAGATCACAGTCAAGTCGCCTGAATAATCTTCTTGAATGAATAGGTGATCGCTTATCATCGAGATCAACGCCCTATCCAAATAATGGAAAAGAGCATTTATAGCAGGTATGAAGATTTTCTTCCAACCATGTACGGTCAATTCCCCGGACTTGAACACGAGACCCGCATTGCATCGCCAAACCTCGACCTTCTGCTTCGCCTCAAACACCCAAGTTCTGTCTCCTTCTCAAGTACTTGATTACACCGGAGTTCCTTCGTTCTGACTCCCCCACTTGTAGAAATGTGATTTCCATTCCGATACTCGTCTTCTTGACATGAAAAACTTCATCAATAAGCCTATTTCTGATTTTCTTCGTTGCGAATCATCGAAGAGACCATTCCTTTGAAGGAATATAATATAGACGGCTCACGTCAACGAATGTTTGAACGCCAAATGTTTCACCACCTCCTCATCAGTTCTGTACACGGAAATTGGATAGTTCAGGATACACCGAGAGTGAACTTGTCGTTGCAAGACCTCGTTCTCAGGAAGCTAAAGCAGTGCGCGGAGGTGGGGGTGTAGCTTTCGAAGCGCGTCCAGGCGTCGCCGTTGTGTGCCACCTCGACCCTGGCAGCCGAGGGGGAGGCTGAGGCGGTGGGTGATGCGGAGGTCGATGCGTGTGCGACGAGTACGAGTGCTGATGGAGGTTTGGATGCGGGTGGGCATGGGTCGAAGGACGAGAAGGAGAAGGATGCCCCGAATGTTAGACGGGAAAGGGGAAGGATAGAATGGAGGGCGTCGGATCGTCGTCGGATGTCGATTCCAAAAGCCCGCAGGACGTCAATGGCGATGCTAGAAAGTCGAGATGGCACCGCCTCGGTCAAGGTCGGCGGCAAGGTTAATCAACAGTTTTCATCGTCCTCCTGCGCCGCCTGTGCTGGACCAGAAGTTGCCTATTTCGACTTTATCGAAGTCGGTCTTTCCTCTTCTTCCTCCAAAGACACTCTCTGTGGTCTTTCCTTTTCCTCCTCCAACGGGATTCTTGTCGGCGTTGCCTCACCCGCCTCCAACGTCTTGAACACTGCTGCAACATCCGCAGAATCAAGAGAAACGAAGAAAGTGGTTATCGAGCCCACGTCCATCCCTTCTCTCAAGGGGAAACAGGTTTCTAAATCGTCTCCTCAACTATCTCCACCACCCGCGTACTCCACAACCTTCAGTAGTGTCTGCTCCAGCACTTTGGATGCCACAGCCCGCCTTTTGCACAGCCACACTCACAGCCACGACAAGAACTCAAACCGTTCCAACCAACTCAACTCACCTCTTCCGACAAAAACAGCTAGATCTCGCCCACAATTCTCAACATGCGCATGGCCCCCAATTCCTCTCGCCGCCTCGGTTGGAGAGGAAGGTTGACTTTGGTTAAACGTAAGTTTTTTTTATCTCATTTTCCCCATCTCTCTTTGTCTTGTTTATTTCATCTTTTTTTTCCATCTAAATCATGGAACTGACTGCTCAACCTCGTTCTATGGCTCACAACCCAGCGTCAGCCTCAAAAAACTTTACCACCACGGACCAACTGACGTCGTTGTTGGCTCAGGAACACTGAGCTCACACATTGCCCCCCGCGGGCCCGGACAACCCGATGGGATGGCAGCGATGTCCACTCAGCCACAAACTCGAACCCAGCTCAGGAACAACAAGACAAATAGGACCTTAGTGATCAAAATGTTGAGTTCCCGACATTATAGAACGAAATCGCGCTTCGAATTCGCGGCGAATTCCTGTTCGTATATTTGTAATAATAATAAACTTCGGGAGGGCACTGTCGTGTAGCTGCTTTCACGGCTGAGCGAAGGCGCGGAGTTGAGGTTCAATTTCAATGTCGGAGGGCGCTAGTACTGATGAACAAGCATATGTACATAACGTTCGACAGGAATCTCGTAGTTTTTGGTAAATAAAGCAATGAACGAGAAAAAACTCAACGCACACATGATCGATTGAATTCGAATTACCGCAAGGGTATTGTAAACGGCTAAATAGGGAATGTACCGAGATTACGGAGATGGCGGCGCACATATTCCAATAATTGACGGGGTATAGAAAAAGCGAGGTGAAAGTGAGTAGTGTTTATTCATCGACCAAAAGTGAAACAGTATTGACAGCCGCCGTCCCGCCATTGGTTGCAGAGTGCCCATTTATGCAGGAGGATCCCGCGTGAGCGTCGAGTACAACTCCAACGCAAAAATACCACAATGCCACTGCTCGAAGCCATACTTTCCTTTCCGATCGTGATTGTGGGTAAGGTCATCACCTATGGAATAGTAGTCAGTAAGATGCTCTCCCCGTCATTACATACGGTTCGAAGAAAGTCACTAACCTGCTTTTATAATCTTTTCTTTCGTCCAGCCGTGTTTAATCTCGCCCTTGCTAACTAATGGAACACTGCTGTCGACTTTCCACGCGAACGACAGTGATAGGGTGCGCCAGGAATGATCGCCCAAGAGAGCCATATGATACAATTCACCCTTGAAGTCTAAACCCGCTGTTACTTCACCAACTAGAAGGGCCTTATGAGAGTAGCCCAGCTTGACCTGCATCTCCCTCAGCCGCTTCTGCTCCGGCGTCTCCTTTGGTTGCGGTGTCTTCTCTTTAGCGGTCAGAGGAAAGGTCATCTCGAAGGCGTATGACTTTCCTGCCTGCATATTGTGGTTGAGTGCGATGAGCTTTTTGTACGCGTCCGTCGGGGCACGAGGATATAGAAAATTGTCCTCATCGCGTTCCCAGAGATCAAAATCTTCGCGTTCCAAAAGGTCTTCGAGAGATTCAATGTCGAAGTCGCGTTCGTCCAAGTCACTGGCACGTTCGTCCAATTCGCGTTCGTCCAATTCGCGTTCGTCCAAGTCGCGCTCGTCCAAGTCGCGCTCGTAGACTCTGTACTCGCGAGCGTCGAGGTTGAATGGTTCGTCCGCCCAGTCGCGGCTGGCCATATGTGTAGAATCGAACTGGTAGGATGCCAGGGATGGCGCAATGCCTGCAAGGGAGAGGGCTATTGCCAAGAGACTGACAAGTTTCATGGTGGAAAGAGAATTCGGGGATTTGGGATGTGAGGATGTGTGAAGGATAGAGATACGGAAGGGGTGGCTGATTAACTATTTGTCGTTACCCAGAGGAATCGCGGAGCAGCGGAATTATTTGAACGGAATTTAGGGAGTTCATGATCCAGACGTGTAGGGTTTTTATAGGAAAGACTTGCGTCGTTTGTACGACACAACGCACCTACCAAGGATTTGGATTAACTGATGCTCAACACCAATTAAAGAGAGCGCCCCGTGGTTCAGGCGGGAGGTTCGGATATTTTGACCCTGGAGGCGGTGGAGGCGCTGGTTGGTTGCGACCTGTTAGTGGCGGACTCCATGAAAACATACTCTCGAGTTTCCATGGCTACTGAAGTCCTATTTCAATGTTCATAGCTATTATGTAGAAGCATCATTGTACAGGCAACCTCCGAGATCACCAGTGATTAACAAATTTCTGAGCGCTCGGCCCCGCAAGCTGTCAGCTTCCGACTGACTATTTGGATACAGAGACCATACTGAGTCTCGTACTTAGGCGCTCATTTTGCGGTTTGAGCATCAGCCCTGATGTCCGAGCACAGCGCCCATCATATTGTTCATATAGAAACCACACCACATCTAGTAATTGCATTCAATGTGCTATCTGAGTCAGAGTATCGATCAGCCCTGATGCCCGAGCACAGCGCCCAGTAGGCCATGATGCATTGATGCATGACCTTTTGATCCGGCTCACGAGATATAGAAACCATGTTTAGGCTAGTAACCGCATTCATTGCCATCTCTCTAAACCTTCCTTCCAATAAACCACGACCGCTAAAGAACCGTCTGAAACTGACCACTTTATAATGTCCTCCTTTCCTCTCGACCGCCCTGCATATTATGTGAAAGACGAACGCCTTGGAGAGGCTGAACTCGCCTACATTGATTCTTGCCAGAAAAGAATTGCCCAATGGACCGACGCCGACCTATTCACTCCTGGTATGTCGAATCATCGGCATGTCCCAATCCAAAAAAAATTGTTGACAGTGATCGTACAGAACTCGTTCTGGAAAGATTGACCGAAGAATCCCAGCGTGATGTTGAGCATCTATTCAAAGGTCTACGATCCACCTTCACAGCCAACTCTTCCGAAACAGGCGAGTTAACTTACAAAACGCATGAGAAATCACTGCTCACGTCTCGATCTAGGTCTGAACGAGGCTAGCTTTACCACCCTCGTCACTCAGAAAATCGCCCTCCCATCCCCAATCTTACAGGGAGTCGGCCCAATCTTGTTCGACATGCTATCTTACACTTCATCCCTTCCTTTCCTTTCTACCACCGCCCCCATCCATCTCAATCTCGATGCCCTGATCTTGGGTATCGCCATCCTCACCCCTGGACTAAACCCCCTCAGCAAAGGTGACGAGTCTTCTAACTACGTTGTCTCTCGCCGTCGCACAGAGCAGGATGCACGTCGAATTGTCTTCCAAGCTCTCATGTCGAAGACAAGCCATCCACACCTCAAGCCGGAGATGCCATTAGCCGCTCCGAGCAATTTTTTATCGACGTCAGTGCCGAGGATCCGCAAACTACTGACCTTCTCGACGCCCTTGTGGCCTCTCAACCCGAACAGACTCCATACACCTCCAACGTTGCGCGATGCTTCTTTAAAGGTGTAGCGGCAACCTTGCTAACAGCGCAGGCTCAACAGCGCGAGACGCTACATTCACAGCAGGTTTCAAAGGAGAGATTTCGAGCGGTGCTGAAACTAACGCTTGCTTGGAAAGCGATGAAATCTGGTAGTACCCCTGTGGTTGTGGCTGAGGTTGAGAGAGAGGCCGGACGGCTGGTGAAGGAGATATTTGCCCAACCTGAAGCAGAGAGTGTGGGGTGGAAGAGATTCAATGATGGGGTTGAGAAGTTTCTAGTGAGTGCCCTGCGCCTCCTATTTTTCTGGATGGGATATGCTGACCGGTGACAGCCGGACTTGGCGAAGGAGATCGGAGGGTTATTACGTGCGGTTTTTGGTATGGGTGGAGATGCAGCTGTCTAGGTAGCAAAGTATGGAGAATCGAGGCTACGAACTTTAAAAAATTAAATACATGGTATCCCTTCGCGGCGAAAATTGTGTAGACTGTATTAAGATGAAATTATGTATAGGATGACGGGAGCGGTGGGATTCTGGGAATGTTGGTTCGTGTACGAGGAGCTGAGAATTTAGAAACCGAAAAGAAAGACCCAAAAAACTTGACGCTTAAGCCTCCACCAAGCCTCCAGCCAATCCATCGCTTCGCGGACGCTATGCCGCGGATAAGCACACACACAATTAAAAAGGTCAGCAACACCCTGATTGACCACTATCAACATGAGGTATTCTATGTAGGCCTCCCTAGATTTAAGTGAAGCATTCAAAATCACGGCAGCAATGGTGTTGATATGAGTTGTTACTCTCGTTGGATTTCATGAAGATTGTCCAAGCTTCTTGCGGTGCTTGAACAGCTGGGCGTAGTTGTAAAACGCATCATTAATTAACTGGTTGAAGCGGAATGATAAGCGGCTCCGCTTTGTGTAAGACTACAATATGAATCTGTAAAATGATGAGAATCCATATAACTTGATGAATTAAACAGGAATCAAAGCGTACATGATGTATATTTTCCAGATCCTTCACATCCTCAAAATATCTTCTCTGATTGTACGAGGATAAAAGCTCATGATTCAGTCATAAATTATATGTGTTTCACATGCAGAACAAATTAAAAATTTAATGTCCATGATCCCACTGATCAAAAACCGTGCAAATGGAGATCAGATTTCAGATATGCACGAGATTTTTATTCGGAATATTCCTCTGATATGATCTTATTTCGCCATCGTATCTAACGGTCTTTCTCCCAGAGTGTTCCGTACTGGTTTTTCAATATATATACGCAGAAGGTGTGTGTCGCAATATCGAGTGACGAGTGAAAGAAACCTCAGAGTAACGGGCCCTTCCTTTCGACGTTAATCTCTACATCTCTCTCGCTACCTTCTTTCACCTTGGGGAAAATGTTATCCTGGTTGTCTTCCGCGTGCGAGAATGTCTCCATCTATAATTGAGGTTGGAATGTTCAGACGTCAAAGGGAAAACAAAGATGCTCGAAAACTGACTCGGACATGAACTCCTGAGCGCGTGGTGCGTTTGTAATTCAATGACGACATCACCCTCTCATTCCCCTTGGTGATGGGCCGATTATTGGAGGAGCTTGCATGCGCACTAACAGATATATGGGAACAGGCGTTATTCACTGGTAAAGAAGGACTCACTGTATGATCTCTGGTCCGTCGTACGTGAAGTTGCTTAGCCGTCGTACTGCACGACATGCGACAATCTGCCATGTTGACGGCCTCGTTAATGGAACGTACTCGGAGAGAGAAGTACTCACAGTTGATATTACGGCAGCAGGGACATTGAATATGATACTCATAATTTGATTAAGATTCAACACCATGAATATTGTCGCAATGAAATTGGACAAGAAACTGGAATGCTGAGATAAGCGACACTTCCTTCCGTCCGTAAGACTCCAGTGAAATACACACGTACGCAAGTATGAAGAAAATGAGGCCATCGGTAAAAATCATATGAGTGAGGCGCCCTCGACCCTTCAAATCGCGCGAGGGGGAAGATGTTATTCCAATGAGTTTGTATATGTTGAGCAAAAGAACGATGAAGTCGAAGCACATCGAGTAAATGAAGATCGCAGCTAAAAAATTGTTGTGTGTCTCCGTTATCTGACATCCTACTCCAGGAATCCAAATTGCTTTCAGCTGAACTCCTATGAAGAGTGCCGTCAGAGTGAAAGTCCAGTTTGCAAGGAAATGGCGCACCTTGCAGGATTAAGGACCAATGTCCGAGAATAACAAGCACGAGGCCGCCAACGATGTAGCGGTTTTGCTTCCAGATTGCCATGCTACAATCACAGGCGTCAGATTATACCGAGACACCCTCGGGTCTATGACTCACGTTCGGATCGATAAATTGATGCTCGCCAACCCAATGGCGGCATCTCCTGCTAGCTAATTTGGATTTTCATCAACCACGCGTTCAAAGGCTAGTCAGACTGGAGATACCTGATTGAAAGTGTATAATGTTTGACAGTTGAGTTCTCTTCATGGAGCGATGAGAGACATGAGGAATCAGAATTGGGCAGGCGTACTCGATTTTGTCCAATGAAACAATACTGCCATGATTTATCAAACAAAATTTCACGATGAAAAGTAGATTCTCCTACATTCCAATGATCGCAAAGAGCAGGAGATATCGGTTGGCAAAATAAAATATCTGTATGCTGATGTGTAGTACTACATTTCAATTGTGGACACAGACAGTGCTGACCATGGGCCAACGGAACCTCTTCTTCCTGGAAATAAAATCCCATTCAAAGTCGAGGGATATAAACCACTCGTACCTGAGGATAAGTCAACAAGACGAAGAGAAAAAGACTGGGAAAATAGCACATATAAATACCCGCAAGCGAATGCATAAGTTTCATGAAGACCTCAGCCTCCTTTTGAATCTCATCAGGGTGTTTCCAGTCAGGCATTGGGACAAAGTAAGGAAAAAGCAACAAAGGATAGGTGGGGATGGGGGGGGACAATTAGTGCGTTGGAGGTGAGGAGTGGTATTTGACCGGTCCATATATCCTATTTTGGAACAGAGATAGTTCCAGGGACTAAGAGAAGCTGCCAGTTAGTGTCTGGGGCAGAACTTCTTTGGAAGAGTTTTGCCGGCATGCTCGTAGAACGGCAGTGCCGGAGTGACAAATTTGGTATCATAAAATTTGGTATCATAGATCTACACTATGCCTTTCGAGAGCATCATTGCATTTGAGTTCCATCCAAAACCTCCTCGATCCCAAATAATGTTTCCGATTCAGTCAGATCATAAATCTTACTGTCAAGTATTTCGATCCCATCTTCCACTCTTCGTTCTGACCCAGCTATGTTCTTTTTCTTGCTGAATTGAGCCTGGAGATCGTATTGATGTCTTCAACTGATATATCTTCAGGGCTTGCAATCCTTTCACTGACAGATTCTCAACCGATTCTGTTGACAAAGGTGGTTCCTATATAAATACATCCTTTAATGAAAATGAAAGTTTACTTCTCGAAGTTCTCGTGGGCTTTTCCTTATCGCACGATTTCACGTGACCTTTATGTTCTGCCAGGTTCTGCTTATCGTTCGACAAACTATGTCCAGAGTGGTAAACCTGTCAGTCATGATAAGGACGTAAGTACAGATGTGGTAATTAAGATGGTGGACATTGATGCTCGGAACTCGGAACTCTCAGACGACAGTGGGCGCATAATGAGACTGTGCCCGAGGATGGTGTGAATTCAGGCACGCTTAAAGCAAAACCTAGGTTGGAACTTGGCTGTGGTGTGGGTAGTACCGGTGATTTCCACACGGTTCACTGGCTCAGTGCGAACGGGCTCGGCCGTTTTCGGAATCTGGGAACAACCTGGGATTCCGAGTCGCCGCGCTCAGAAGAACTGCATGCGGCACGAAGAGCCTGCAGTCATTACTACATCGCAGAGGCTAATGGGATGAAACCCTCCTTCTGTATAAGTTGTAACATTGGACATCTTTGATATCGTCTTCTGCGCTAGTGACACGTATCTTCGGTATTATGTTGGCTTAGTCTGGCTCAGCCAGAACCATGTCCGCCATCTCGGGTTGCAAGCACCACCAGCGCTTATATAATGTTCACATCCCTTTTCAAACCAAGGTGGAGCCCTAAGCCCTTTGCTGTAATGCCCCTTTGAAATGAGTACTGTAGGGCCCAGAGCGCTGTATTTGGGATGAGAAACTTCCATTTGACTGAGTTCTTAATTCTCTATGGGTTCTTTCAAAGTCCCCCCTTGTGGAGCTCTTCATAATCATCTCTTTCCCCGGCGTATATAACTCACTTCCCCTCCCCTTATTTTCTCCACTGTTTTGAGTGTGTGTACACTCAGGCTGCGTTCTAGGCTCCTTTGAGCTACTGTTTTCCTCACGCCATCAATATCAAGGCACGCACTGTTCTCCGTGCGTCGATCACAGATCATGAATGGAAGATTCAAAGATCGTCTTACCTGTTTAGATCTTCCAAAATTTTCTACACTGGCAGATGACAAGAATCAATGGCGGCAGTTCAAACCCCGACACTGGTAACTTTGACCCATAGGAGCGTCACATAAACCTCATCCATATCACATGTCCCACCACTACATATACCAATGCCAAAGCGCAACGCAGTACCTCCGGGTCTACCGCAATTCCCACAATTTTAACACGAGGCAATCGTATGGCAGCAGAAGCTGGTCACAACAATGAGATCATTATATTCCCTGTGGATAGTGCAGAAGTGGAGGGTGGGGTCGTGTTCCAACACAGGGATGGGGCATCATTTTTTGCGGATTGCCACCATATCCTGATCAGGTAATAGGATCTGGTCATTCATCTCCTTCATAACATGTCGCTATCACATTTTATAGATGGCTTCAGCTCTGATCTCACTTGTTGTTGCCGTCATGGTAATGGCGGGAAATAACACTGGAGATATCACGACATCAGTTTCAGATACAGGAACGTGGATGAAGACGTTTCAGCAGAAGCAAAGTTGATGCTGAGAGCGGTAGAGGATGGTAAACTTGAGTACATAGTTGGGTGGGCCGATGGTACAAGTGAATACGGAGGGGGTAAGTGGATCGATTGTGAAATCTAATCTCATGACAATGTGTATGTCAGCCATTTTTGTATTCTCAACTTTGGAGCCATCGTCTCCTGCGTCCAGAGCCCTGAATTCAGCAACGTCGGGATGACTGACTTGAATGGAACGAAGGAAGTTTCCCTCCGAATAGCGGTACGAACGTGATTTGGCTTACACCAGGAAAAATCATGGCACTGCGAAACAACAATAAGAACTCGGAGAAATTGCGTCATGATAAGGAAGAACTTGAGCAACTAAAAAATATCCATGTACATCACATCACATAGAACCACCCACCACCCGCCGGCAGGCCCTCATAAAACCCATTTTCGTCCTCTTTCATCATCAATTCTTTCAGCCCAGTAGTGGGTTTCAGGGACAATGAACTCACCACTAAACCGCATACCATGCGTATCGACAACCATCCTCCTCCAACAACTCCCAAGCCTTCGGCAGGAGTTCCCCTTCGTTGGAGTTAGAGGAGCCGACGACGACGACGACGCATTTGCAGTAACACCAATCACATTCAACTTCCCCAGGGGAATCGTGTAAAGTGTCGTTGGGATTGTCTCCTCATTCCATTCTTCGTCTTCGTATTGGACCGCGCGACAGCAACAGCGACCCACCGCCACCCTTGACAATGAATCGTTTGAAAAAACTGGGGCATTGATGTAGGGTAGGATGCGAAACCCGAGCCCAAACCCAAGCGTGCGCTTTCCTCTACCACGACACCCTTCCCTTCCTTCCCGTCTCCAACTCGACTCAACCTCAATCTCACCCGACTTCCCGCATCAAAACTCAACACCCTCTACCCAGCCCATTCTGATCTCTGCTCACATCACCGCGTCGTCTCTCCTTCACCATGGTATCTTGGACTGTCCCCATATCTAATATCCCCAGCAGAGGAAGAGATGACGGGCGCCTAGGAACAGACTAGCCAGGGATGCGGGACGTTGTGCATCATAGTCCACAACGAGGTTATCGGCGAGGATAAGTGGGTTGGGGAGATGCAGGGAGTCTTTGATCCAAGTATCTGGGATGAACGCTGAGCGAAGGGCGGGTCGGCGAGCTGGGGTTTGGCGGTGGTACAGAAGGTGAAACAGAAAAAAAAACTTCTTTCGCACCGTCGTTGTCAGTGTAATCGTGTTCGGGACTCGTCGCTTATCGCCCTCACTAAGCGAACACCACTGTTTACGTGTCCTCGCATCGACTCAGCAGACCTGAGCGAGTAGCGTTATTTGACGGCGTCCCTGCGGGTCGACCCCTTTCGCATCACGGGGCATAGCAGCAGCAGAATCCTCGACAGTGGGAGCCACATCTATCACCACCGCCTCCCGAGGCGGAGCGGTTCTTTTCCTGCCATCACGCCCCTCAATCTCATCCCACAACCCTCACCTTGGTCACGCAGGTCGACCAAACCAACCATTCCACCCAGGCCTGTCGCGTTCTCCCCGTCTCCTCCTTAGTCAGCGAGCCCAGATGCAGACGTAGCCGTTCAACTCCACCCAATGTAACCATACCAAGCCATTGGTGACATGTTGGACGAAACTCGGGATTGAGATTGGCTGTTGAGAATTAGGAATGACGGTGGTTGATGTAGACGAGGTCCATAGACGTAGATGAAGATTTAGATTCGAGACGGCGCTACCCCAGCCCCCATTTTTGCAGCAGCTCTTTTTACATGGAGGGAAAGATCGCATTTGATTTGATGACCTCATTCGAATACGAAGGGGTGTGGAAGGACGAAGCAAGAAATAACAAGTTGAAAGGTTGGGTTAGAGGGGACCGGGGAGGAAAGACATCGGTAGTGGAATGAAGAACTGCGGAATCGACGGAATGACGCGTCGGCTTCGACCCGTGGATGGTGATGGCGCGACGAGAGTGGATGTAAATGAGGAGGGCAGTTACGGGAATTACAGTAACCTCTGCTTTGACTTGCACTTGTTGGTAGAACAGCTGACAGCTGAACCTTCAGGTGACCCAACAACGACGTAAAGCGGCTGGAAGACGGGTTTGACAACATTGAGCGCGAGCCTCCGGGCTATGAGTGAAGACGCACAGTATATTTTAGTTGCAGATATTCTATTATCAATGGAAGGCCGGGCTAAGAGGTGGAAAATGGGACGAATGATGTCGAACAGCAGCGAAATCCTCGACAATAGTAACCACTAGAACTCCTACTGCCTCCCAACTAGTTCCCCTCCTGTGGTTTCCCCGATGGACCCACCCCACAGGTCAGGTCATGGGCCATTCTACTCGGGCCTGCCACGTCACGGTGCTCCCTGCGTCTGCTTCCTTGCCTTTGACGCACAGGCAGCGACCAGATGCCAACGAAGCTGTTGAACTCGAGCAAACGTATTCCCATCAAACGATCGGAGTGCGTTCTGGAAGAAACTCGAGTTGAGATTGACTGTTGAACATCGAACGTTGAGGATTGGGCCTTGTGAACAGCCGTTGTTGGCTCTGTCGATGGTAGCCATGGATGGTGATTACATAACTTGAAGAAGGCGATGTCGCAGCCACCGGGTTTGCAACAGTGATCTATAAATGGAGCGAAATATCGTGTTAGTATTAACCACCCCATACGTATAAGAAGTGTGTATGCTTTGGCTGCTGGCAGCATCGAATGAACCAACGAATGATGCATGCACTTCGACCTGAGCGGATGGATGCGAATGGGAAGAGGGGCGGGGGGAGAAGAGCTTACCTTAACCTCTGTTGACTTCCACTCGCCAGCGCGTCGCTCGCTATAAATTCGAACCTGGATAAAGAAACGAAGAGGAATATCAGTCAGTCAATGTACGCAAATTAAGGAATTAGTTTGAAGGAAGGGCAGTACAAAGTAAACTAAACAAACCTCCAACAAACCTCGTTCCTTTTTCTCAGGTACAACTACAACTTTCTAGCGGAACGGCGGCTCAAAGACAGGTTGAGCGCCTTTCGTATAGGGGTGCGTGTTGGACTGGACCGCACCCAATCATCGACGAGAGACTGTTCAAGAGGTGTACAACAGACGTCACTCTGTTTGGGTAAATTCGACCCATTATGTAAGCCACGTCGATTTACGAATGACACATTCTTGATCGCCCCGTCCTTCGTAGAGGCATTTCTAACTTGAGCTAGCTAAACTTCAAAAGGCGAGGCTGTTCACTTAAATTGGGCATAACGGCTTATATTATTAAATTATTTCACTCCACGTTGAATAAATGTCGAACGTATTCGAGAATCGACAATGGCCGACCTCAGGCTAATGATCCAATTTTAATTGATGATGCTATAGCCCTATCCCCAGGAACGTCTATACTAGTATGGCTGTCCCATGTGACAATAATGGCCGAAAGTGCATGTTTGTCCCAGAAATCACCTTTCGACTGGGCGGCGACTAGCACATTCCGCATCCTTTCGGTCTTGATAATTCTCCTTTGTTGTATTTTACACGGATAGGTTTACTTCGTAGAAAGCCAGAGATCCAATCCGACTGGTTTTCATAAAGTCCATCAGAAAGCCCTGATGACAGGGTACCCCCTGGGATCAGGGTATACTGATGTCTTCATGTGGTTAAGATGGGATCACCGGATCTCTCACCGAATTCAAAATCTCTTTCGAACTAACCCACAACGCCACATAAAATGAAGAGTGTCAATGGCGCTCTTCGTTCCGAAATCCCCGGACTATGTGGAATCTAACGATAACGAGAGGAGGTATGGCATGGTCTGGCTGCACGAGCTTTTCCACACGGCGCCCCTGTGCCATTTTCATCTCAAGGGGATCATGTAAATTCTGGTCGACTTGGGAGGCTCTCTCCAAACACAGAAATCCTTTGACATCCCTTCGAGTCTACAAATCCCAACTACCAACAATCAAAAATCACGAATTTTTCACTTGCCTCAATTGTTGCCCTGGTCTCTCTCTTCTCCCAGGCGTATGGGCGATATATTGTAAAATAAATACCGAGAAAAACACCATGTTGTTTAGAGAAAAATACACACACGTTTGATTATAAGATTTTAAAAAAAAAACACATGTTGCGTGCACCATTTTAATCTTACACATGTTGGGTTTTATTGCTTTCTTTTTTTACGCAAGTTCACCTGGACGTTTTCTTTTACACATGTG